>Ga0123352_10002915_pt1 | contig 24302 bp, 14 predicted proteins | sample TergutLab28metaG_FD_89700 | JGI IMG/M metagenome (GOLD analysis project Ga0123352, IMG submission 89700) | Labiotermes labralis P1 segment gut microbial communities from Petit-Saut dam, French Guiana - Lab288 P1 | ecosystem: Host-associated > Arthropoda: Insects > Digestive system > Gut ...
GAGAACTTCTGAAACAGTTGTGTGTAGCAGATCAATATTCATTTCATATCATTGGAACTGGAGTTGAAACTGTTGATACATTGAGAGCTTCTGTATAAAGTAAATAAGCAAGAACACTTTCACAGTATATATTTCAGTAACTGCTCTGACAATAATATACAGATGTGGTAGTACTACATGTTTCAGCCTTTTCCAGCCATCTTCATATCTGTGTTTTTCTTTACAATGCAAAAAAGAACAAGATAAATGTAAAAGACATAGTATATACCTAATAAAATGCAGCACTGTAACAAATACTATGAGGACTTCAACTCCATTTGCAAGAATACTGAGAGATACATTAAAATTAATAACCCTCCATTCACTTTGCATGTGCTGTACATATTCTAAACCAACAACATGAATATGGACCCATAAACAAAATGATGGAGCTAATAAAACCAACAAAGTAAGGAATGCATGTGAATTGTACAGAAAGTTTATTCATCTCATTGTACCAATACCATATTCATGAGCAATAGCATGTCTGAAGACAACCCACTGTTCAAACTGCTATATAATGTTCAGTTGAAGCAGACGTTTGTTGAAAACTGAGGGATTCCATTTACTACCCATTCTGATATACCCACAGTGCTCATTCATCCGTGGTGACATAAACAACCACAAGGGACACAGGATGTGTACAGGTATACTCATCACTTTTTTCCTCCCACAATAGATCTTTGTATATATATATATATATATATTAATACATTTTAGTATTTTGACATTATCAGGATGTATCCCTGAAAATGAAGATGAATTTCTGCAATAGATGCTTGTATGCAGTCAAAAAACTATTATGATAAACATTTTGTACCACATTTTTATTCTTTTTAATCATTTTAACATTCATGTTTTAACTGTACTCTTGCACTACTATGACTTAACTCGCCATTTCTTTTGTCGAGTACGTCCTTGAAGGTGGCTGTGAAAGCCCAAAATGTAGGACTACCACATGTTTGTATATTATTATATGTAATTATAGTGTTGTTGTTGGATTGTACAGTGAGACCTGTCTTACTGCATGGAACATGGATAATATTAAATTCAAGAACAATATGTTACATATAGTTGAAGATTTGTTTCTTTGAAGCTGCAGAGAGTATTTTATATTGCTGAACTGCTCACCATTGCATGGGCAACATTGTTGCTTCATAACCAATTGCTGCTCACTCTGCAGTGCTCAATCCAGCAATAAAAGTACATACTTACAGTATGAGCATGCAGAGTTAAAGGATTCCAGTTGGTTTTAATAATGACTAATGAAATTCTGAGTTATAGTTGAACAGTATGATGAGCTTGTTACATGATATCACAGATTCGTTTCTGTTTTGGACAGGGTTGTTTTGATATGTGTGCCCTTTCTGGAGTCTTATGTTGTTCCATATGGAGGGGTGGGCAGCCTGTGATGGACTGATTACCCTTCCAAGGAGTACTACGAAGTATATAAATCACCAGTGGGTCAAATCCATGCTAGGGACATAGAAAACACAATATTTATATACAGTATGAGTAGTTAGAATGTAAAATTTTAGACATACCAGTTAATGAAGTCTGCAGATTTTCATTATTTGGACTGAATATATAAAGATATATTCAAAAGTTCCCAGACTTCGCTGATAACATAATATATACTTCTCTTTATTATTGGTTATTTTTGTCCCCTCTACAGTAGTCCCTTTCTGAGCTTATGGAATAGGTCCAACGTATCTGCTACTACCAGAAGCACGGAAGGAACTTACTTTCTGAAGTGCATGTGTGGAGGTGAATGAGTGTTTGTGAATTTCAGGAACATGCTGGAAACTGTGCTCTCATAGCTGCAGTTTTACATGTAGAAACAAAAAGTAATAATGGGCCAAATGAGGCTGGTAAGGAGGGTGGGGGACCACAGCTGTTTTCAGTGGCCAAAAAATTGCAGGACTGACAAAGCAGTGTGCATGAACACAACATCATGGTGAATCAGGCTTGGTGTTTCAATTATTCCAGATGTATTGGGTAGCCTGGCTTCCTGAGTCATTGCAGTGCCTCATGGTAGCCACCCTGGTTATCCGTTCGGCCTGGAGGAATAAGTTACCGGTGAACAATGCACTGATCACCTGAATGCTTATGAACTTTATGTGGAGTTTCCCCATGTTTGAATTGAGAAAGGCACTTAGCTTTCTGTTCTCCCTATGGAATTTTCACCAGAAACATTTTGAACATTCCGCGTATTTCAAGTGCAGTGTACCGAAGCTTGAAGCGCAGCTTAATACATATGTTTGTATTAGACAAACGCATGTTTGCATGAATTACAGGGGCAGATGGGGTGTTAGAGATTGCCTGTTTTGTCATGTTTGGCAGTGCATTTGCACATAAACATTTCTTCAAAGTACCCAATAAATTGTTATCACTCATAGTGTGGTGGACTGAAACAACGTATTTTGGTCCATTAGTCCTGTTTTACAGATTCCCTTTTGTGCAGCTTAAAATTCCAGGGAATTTTTAGGTGCCTGGGAAGGAAACATGTAAATACAAACTTATAATTTTGGTTGAATTGGTACATTTGAAGGGTGCCTTTACTTGAGGTCAAATACTTTGACATTTATTTTTAGAGTTTTCACAGATGGAGACTGTACTTAATTCAAACACATGAAACACTTCTAGAAATATGTTTCGTATATTTAGGCAAAAGGGTGTTTACTGCACGTTAAAGATCTCTATTTTATTTTCCATGAAATGCAATTTATTCCATGATTTCATTGTTTTCTGTTCAAATAATCCTCATAAACCAGGCGTTAAAATTTAAATACCAACCCAGTCATTTAAAGGCTAATATACAGCATTTCTGTTGTATCGGTATTACCATGTGTAATTTTTTTTAATGTTGCACTGAACTTTTGTACATGTGTATTGCATTCTTTTAACAGATTTAGATGAAATTTATTATACGGCATTTCCATTGTAAGTTTATTGCCATCTCTTTGTTTCATTTATGTGTATTTTAAGGCCCACTTTATATAAGGGCGTAAGTAAAGTTTTTATTTTATGTTTCAAGACCAGCAGAATTTGCCGAGACTCAGTATGTGGAATTTGCCTTATGTAAGTTTTGAGACATGTGATTTTGATTCATTTTAAGGTACATTCTTTGATATGCTGGCTACATATTTGGGAATATTTACAAACGATTCATCAGAGAATGAAATACAGATTATTTTTAATGTAATACATACATAAATGGTGATTTTGAAGAAGTCACTAATAGGACATAACATGTGTGCCGTCATAACTATCGTCTAATCTCCTTCTGTTGCCCTGCCATCTGACTGCTTGATTTAAAGTGCATGGGTATGATAGACCTTGTACATAAACAGCGCATGGACAAGACACATTCTTTAATGCCACCCCAAGAGTTAATTTGGTAATTTTTTTCATTCAAATGGACATAAATAGCATCTGGTTTAATTCTGTGAATGAACGTTGTGACCAATCAGCACACTTCGAGTGCTTTTGTTGAGAATTGTGTTATTGATCATTAAGGTAAGGCTGTGTGCAAATTGCAAAGTGAACTTGTTCTTTGTTTTTACAGTTCATTTAATTGCTAACTTCTGTGTCTTTTTTTAACAGTGTGAAAAAATTTTGAATTTAAGTACCTAATTTTCATAGTGTATTATTGAATCGAAACCATGATTTCTCGGTTGTCTACCTAATAGCACAGACATTTTTCTGGCTATGCTATACCAGCGCTCATTATTTTGAGGGAGTTTGTAGGCAATTGACTGTGTACATTACATTAATAGAGCAGTTTAATGCCAAAGAAATGATGATGCTTAGCAAATTAGTAAAAGAGTTCTGAATTGTCCTGTATATGTGTGTGAGAGCAAGAGAGAACAAGCGAGTAAGAGAGATGAGTTCAAGTTTTTCTAAGTGTAGTCTCGGTAGATGCCGAATGACCTTTCTCCCTAAAGTTCTACACATTTTTTCTTTTCACTCCTTTTTCACAGCTGTTTGTTTTTCATTTTTATGTGTTCAATGCAACTGAGAAAAGGTAAGTTTTTAAAGTTGCAAAATTGCTTACTGAAATGTTTTATGGTATGGGTTTCCAAAGTACATATAATTTGGCGTGTTGTATATTGTACATTGGTTGAGTTAATTTCGTCTTACCGTCAAGGTGACAAATACCAATACACCACAATTGGGTGCTTTTTTTGCTGCTGAATGTGCTTGAAATCTACAGAAGGTACATGTGGAGAGAGTTTGCTTCAGCTGGATTGTTGATCTCCTTGGACATGTTTTGAATTCAGGTTTATGTATATAGCATGTTAATGGAGTTGACATCAAGTGTGTATTGAATGGTCAGTACAGTTTACCTTAACTATACAGAATCTGCAAGATATAGTATATTGGTTGGGTGGTTTTAGAAGTGTATTATAAATGACAGGTTTTTGGTTTCGTAGTTCTGCACTTGCACGCTGTTACTGTAATGCTCTCTATGACCATCTAGGAATCTGTTTTGAAGAATAGGTTCTGGTGACTTTCGACCTGAATCACATTCCCCTGTAAAAAATAATAACGAAATCTCATATACCTGTGTATTACATTTACAAAACAGCAGTATAAAAGTGAAGTGCTGTTCTGCCACTGTGACTCACTGTGCCTTTGCGTTCAGTTATTAAATAACTACAGTGTGGTGGAACTGGTTTGTCTGTGTTAATATCCAGTAATGCATTACGTTTTAGAAATGCATATTTTGCATTACATTGTATTCGTTATTAGAGGAAGGCACATTGAACCACCTCCGTAGAATGTGCCAAGACAGTTCTGTGGGAAGTGTAAGGTTTCCACTCACCCCATTGTTTGAAGAACTTTGACTCCAAGTAGGTTGGCTGCAGGTATTCTACTGTTGGCCTGTGCCGAGACATTTAGTACTCTTGCCCTTGCAAATGTAGCTAGTCCCCACAAACTAATTATACTGCTTGAAGCCTACAACTGGTGTTTTTTGGTATGCAATTCAATTTAGCTGATTCAAGTTCTGTGATGCTAGAGTACACAAAACAACTTTTCTGCTGGTGACTTCATCTCGCGACTGCAGTGCCGCCACATGTCCACATTTGAAATCTGCTGGCATCTAGCAGCACATGTTGAAGCTTTGTGGGCATCTCTACCATTTCCTGTTTATTTAATGATAGTATGTCTTATACACGGATAGTATGGATGTTTGAAGTTGTACAGTTCTCTATCACTAACACTATTATGAAATAGACATGTGCAACCTTCCATTACTCTTGAACAGTGGTTGCATCTGCCCCCCTCCTTCAGTTGTAACTTGAGTCAGAAAAATGAAACAGAATTGTGGGTCTCTTAAGTTCTTCCTGAAGGTTGTTACCCATCGATATTATTCTGTCTTCCTTGTCAGTGAGTGGGTGTGGCACACATACTGTGATGGTCTGTTGCATGTTCAGGTGTTGTGCCAAGATGCCATCTGTTGTCTGTATGAAGATTCCAGTATGTTGGATGTGATGCAGTTTAGATTGATGTTTTTATGTATAGATACCAGCATTTCAGAGGAGTGTGCTGCTTTCATCTTCAGGGTGGTCCAAGAACCAACTGCCTTGCCCTGAAAACTGAGGCAACAAGCGTATCAGAAATGTTGGAACTTGTATATAGACACACCTCTATTTATGACGTTATAAGTTACACACATTTAGACATATGAAATTTTTTGTCATCATTTTCATAAGTACATCTTTTGTAGTGAATGTCTATTTTTTGTGTTTACGATGATCGATAACATGCAATATGTATGGCTGTTACACTGTATATGGTATGTATGTATGTATGTACATATTTACATAAGTATGGGTGTGTTGGTATCTCTCTACACACCATCATATTCAAGAAGACTGGTATCTTCATCAACACCATCCTGAGAATCTCAGACCTTGTATACTGTCACTTCACTTTTTAATTAGCAGAACCAATAACATGTTTTAGTTATGCTGATTGTTTCCTTCTAGAGATGAAGTTTAACATCCTCTAGTCTTGTGTTGCATTTCTGCTTAGTTTGAAGCAGAACTTGATGTACTTGCTTTGGTCTTTGAAAGAGGGTAAAACACTCAACCTACTGCAAAGGGTACTGCCTCTGAGAGAGGCAAACTGTGAACAGCAGATGCAGCAGCAGATTCTACTCTGCCTGTGCCTAGCAGAGTTTCTTTCCAAGTGCTGCATGAGAGCCATATAATGTCCCAGACAGAAACTAGTTCCACACCTTTCATGTAGTGTGCACTGAACTAGGGCTTTTGTTGTACATTGTTATCATGGATCTGTTACTGTTTGAATATTCTTGTATTTGCAATGATTAGAATGAAAGAATATTTTTCTTCAGAAGAAGAATTTACTGTAATGAAATGGCAATTGTGTTTCTTAAATTGTAAAACAAATGTTTTATGTTATTTGTGTGTTGCTATGTACTTGGATACCATTAATATTTTTCTTCTTTGCCATTGGTTAGTGCAATGAAAGAGTATGTTAGATATACCATGATCTTGTGTGCACATTTTGAGTGTGTTTTTATGCGACTATATGTTTGTGTGCCAATCCTTCTTATATTAGGTTTGCTTACTGAGTTCAGCTGTTCAGTAATATCGATATCGCAGCAGTCTTGATGCCCTACAAGGTGCAGGAGGAATGTTTGAGAGAGGAGCATTAGCACTTTTTACTGAAGTCAAGGTTGTGGAATTAATTTGAAGATACCCTACTGATACTCATCTACAACAGGAAAGGTAACTGTTTTATTCTTTGCTTTAGTATATTATGATTTTATGATACACTGGTTGTTTCATTTTAAAAATTAAGATTCTATTTCATGTATGGCTTGCTTATTTTACCCGTGAGCTGTGTATGATGACATTTTCATGTATTTAGTCTCAGAGTAAGCATAAATCCTACAATACTGAGTCCCACTGCAGATTATTTTGCTGTTCATTTGTGGTGGAACAGTTAATGAAGTAATGGTGTGTTTCAGAACAAGGTGTGATCAGTCTAATGTGCCAGGTCACAATGTTATGTATTTTTTTCCACAGGAATTGTATTTAGTTTGTTTGCTTTTTTGTTTGGACCTAAGAGATTTTGAAGTAACATGAGGGTGCAGAAAATTGCATAATGAAGATCTTCATGTTTTGTGCCCATCAAAAAATGTGAGAGGCAGTACATAATAATGTGTCCTATTTTTTCTCAGAAACTAAAATTGCAGTAATGAAATTTACATATACCATGGGTGTGTCCTTCACAAAGTTGAGTTTATTTTTCCACAAACTCTTGTTCATTATGAACACACTTTTTTCCACTTTTGTCTGAGATGCTGTATACTGGTCATGTAAACCTCTTTGCTGAAGCATCAGAGCTCTTTGTGCACACCATGTTTGAGCTCATTGTCATCCACAAAACAGCATCCTAGTACATCCTTCAGGGGTCCGAAAATATGGAAGTCAGAGTTCTAAGTCAGAACTGAGGGTGGATGAGCAGTTGATTTGTCTTCATGTTTGACTGAACCCTTCAAAGTCATTGTTTTAACTTCTTTAATGTGTGCACATATTGCTCTGAATTCATTGTGGCACTTCTGTTCAAGAATAACATTGAAAAAATTCCTTCACTGTCCCAGAAGATACTAGCTATTACTTCACTTGCAGAAGTCTGCACCTTGAATGTGTTCACCATCATCCTTCTTACATTCCTGATTTAGCATTCTCTGACTTCTATCTTTTGAGCCTCCTGAATGTTGACTTTGAGAATTCCATTTTGTGGACGACAGCCAATTGGAACACAGCATGCATGAAAAGTTTGGATGCTTCAGAAAAGAGTTTTCCTTGACCAACATTCAGCATCTCACACAAAGGTGAAAAAAAATCAGTTGACACTGAAGGAAACTTGTGGAAAAGTAATAAACGTTCTAATGATATATCCATGATATATGTAAATTTCTTTATAATTGTAATTATAGTTTAGAAAAAATGGGACCTTACTTTCATACTGACCTTCATAATAATAGGGTGATTAAGTTAAGGTTAATAACACAGGCAAGGGGTCATGTGACATATTTGGGAGAAAGTGTACAAATTTTGGTGGGAAAATCTGAAGGAAAATTATTTTGGAAGACCTGGGCACAGATGGCTGGATAATATCAAAATGATTCTTAAGGGAATGGGGTTGGAAGGTAACTGGATGCATGTTGCCTGTGCAAATACTGGTGGTGGGCTGTTGTGAACGCAGTAATGATCCTTCTGGTTCAATAATATATGGGAAATTTCTTGACTGAGTAACTACTATGTTTTCCAGAATGACTCCATGTTGGTTGGTTGGTTGGTTGTTTGCTAGCGTGCTTGCTAGTGTGCTTGCTTTTTGCTTCATCATTCAGCTGGTTAATTTGCTTGTTTGGAGATCCAAGTTTACAAATGACTGTGGTACAAAACTGCTCTTCTGCAGGAGTGAACACATTGAATACCAAAATGTCTGTTTAGTTGTCTCAGTGAATGGTTGGAGGAAATTTTATTGACATGGCTCTGAAGTGTGGCTTGTATGCCAGTAGAAGGTTCAGACCAGTTTGCACAGTGTACCTTCCTACTCAAACGGTGAACAATTGTGTATTGGTGGTGTTGGTGGTACTGATTGGAACACTTGATATTATTACTAATTTGGTGACTGAATCTTACAGGAGTAAATGTGTTAATTTGGGACACCATAACTGGAAAGGATGCAAGCTTGGAATCAGTGGGGTAACCAGGCAACAGCAGCAGGCTTTGCTGTAGCAGGGTACCAATCCACAGCAGCTGCAGCCCCTCCAGCAACAGCAGCAGTTGCTGCACCACCAGCAGCTTATCCAATAAGTTATCAGTATTATGGAGCTGGGCCAGCAATGGCATCTGCCACTCCAGTAAGTTGCTTTCTGTAACCCAGTCTTTGAAGAATTGTATTCATATCACTGTCACTGGTGACTAAATAAGTGAGATCTGTTGTGTGATAATACATTTTATCATTATGGTGTCAAATGCAGTACATTCCACACTTGAGATTTTCCTTTCTTGCTATTTCTTATATGTTTTGTAAGCACCCTTCTTCCTCTGTGTTATATACAATATCTTCGTCAGTGTGCCTTTTTTTTTTCACTGCTCTTGTTTTAGTGTCTATGCATGTTTCCAAATCTAAGGAGTGACTTGTATTGTACTGGACTGATATAAGGAACTTTACACTTGAAATTTTTTTAATAAAAAAATGAACAGGTCTGAGGGGTAGTAGTGATTTTTGTTACATGGTTGGTTATGTGTATTAATTAAGAAGTTACAGTGCTCAGTATTTGTCATTTTTGTGAATATATTGCCACAAACGTTCCAAAATGTGATGATGGAATGCTTGGATGGCTGTTTTGGAGTAGCAAATTCATAATGGTTAATTTATTTTTTATACCAAAATAGCATAACCGCACAGTTTTATTTCCTGCATTTTGTACTTGTAATGCTTTTTTGTTGTTGGGAGATTTGGAGTTTGTCTTTCCATATATTTCTGGGGTGTACTGGAAGCCTCAAGTCCAGTTGCTGTCATGTTCGGAATATTGAGTTTCTGCAACAGTATTTACTGCAAAGCCTGAGAAATGTCATGTGCTTACTGCAGTCATTGGTTGATATAGTTTGGTTACTAGCTGTCTTCGTGATATAGCTTTTTTCAAAATCAATCTCACTGTTTCTCCCTTACTGCACTTTTTTTTTGGCTGTCCTCTAAGCTGTCATTCGAGAGTAACTGTCACATTTCAGTAATTATCTCCACATTAATATCAGTTATGGAAGGTGGTGGATAACAGATCTGTTTTTTAACCTCTTCATTCCGGTTTGAAGTCACAGGAAATGTTTCTATGATAATGCTATTTCCTTAAAATAGTATACTGCACCAGTGAAAAGCTTACTGCAGACTTACGTGAAATGAAATAGTGACTTGGCAGAAAACTGCTGAATTATGTAGTCACATGATCAAATACCTGCTGACTAATCTGTGTTTTAATTGCTGCCCAGAAACATCAGTCTAGTTACAGTATGTGGTATCAGACATCATGATTGTTAGTATATGCATGGTGCCTGTGTGTAACTGCTTAGAGTTTTGATGACTTTTTTGTTTACATTCCATGAATCCAAAACAGGTTAATACCTTTTGTTACAGAACAAGTCATAAGAAGTTACCATAAATTGCTATGTACAACAGTTTGTTAACATTATAGAATATTAGCTTGATATTAATAACAAATAATAATTTTAAGATTCTTTATTTACATTAAAATATACATATACAGAGTAGAAGGAATGAGCTGGTAGATAATTTTTAATGCGCATTTAAATTGGTTATATTATCAATTGGACATTAATACTTGGTGGAAGATTATTAAACACCTTTATGCCAAAAGAGTAGATGCCTTTTTGGTATAATGATAAATATGATACAGGTTAGTGAAAATTTAATCTTTATCCAGTATTTATGTGATAAACATTGGAATTCATTTTCAATTTACTCTTGTTGTTAGCCACACGTAAAAGAAGAGAAAATATGTGTTGTGATGGAAGAGGTAAAATGTTGAAGGTTTTAAATGAATATCCACGTCCTCTACATGGGCTGCTACTGCTGTATCTGACCATGATTTTAATTATATTCATTGTATGTTGAAAACTTCTACACTAAGTGGAGAGTTCCTCCAAAATATTATTTCATAGTTAGGAATAGAATGAAAATAGGCATAGTAAACCATCTTCTGTGTTCCTTGTGACATGAAAGACCTGACTGATCGCATCACATAACAAGCTACGCTCATCACATAGCAAGTTGCACTTAATTTCTCCATAGTTTGTTCTAAATGTATTTTCCACAACAAAGTACTTTCTCCTTATTTTCTAAGAAATTTTGTATCATATACTTCAGAAATTAATTTCTTATCATAACTAAAGTCCAGGTTAATTTGAGGGTTTTTTTGGTAATTGTAATTTTTATGTTATTTTAAACACCACAAAAGTGACTTAGTAAGTGAAAGAGTCCATGTTACCTTTTGCCAGGATATGGCTAGCTACACTCAGCAGCAGTGGAATGTAGTTGAGCATCAGCAATGGCAACAGTGGCAACAATGGCAGCAGCAGTTTCAGCAGTGGCAGCAGCAGTACGGTGACAAGGTACTATTTTAAATACTGAATAAGCATTGTCTGATAGTGAACAAGGTGTTGCTGTGGATTGGGGCAGGGTCATGAAATAACAATTAAAGGTAAAGCAATTCCATGACAGGCCCTGAGGGTTCCAGGAGTTTGAGGCTCCCAGATTTCAAGACAGTCAGCACATGAAGGTGGTATGGTTGTCAGCCCTATGCACCGGCTGCCTTTACCCCCCCAGGAAATATTCCTGGTACTCATTTCTGTTAGAGGCTGAGTCAACCCCAGGGCCATATGCAGCCAGAAGGATTATGTCATTGAAAATTTCCAATGACGCCATCGGGAATCAAACCCGCGACCTTCCGGTTTGTAGTGCAGTGCCTCAGCCAACTGTGCCACCAGAGAATAACAGTTAGCGACTGTAAAATAGTAGCTTGTTCTGAAATGTTGAACAGGTATCAGTCTTGTTACAGGCTTGTGTGAACACAGAAATGAATGTGATCCCACTTTGATAACTAGATTATGGTAAAATATGTCTACAGCATTTGCAATGATGTGTGAAGTAATTTGCATAAGATCGTAAATGTACTTTAGGTATAAGTCCGAAGTAGTTAAGACAAGAATTTATAGTTCTGATACTCATATGCCATGGTGAGTAATTTTCAGGTTATTGCATTTGAGTGAAATTTGAACTCAGCAAGCAGTCGTTGAATGTTATCTGCCATGATTACAGGAAAAAATGTTTAAATTTCACATTTCATGATCTGTTTACTGCTGTTCATCTCTGGGCCCAAGTGGTAACATGTCTGTATTGTATTCAGGAGGTGCTCAGTTCTAATCTTGACTAGAATGCCAGCTATTATGACTAAAGGTGTATGGCTTTCTGCAGTCCTTTCAGGCAGGTGCTGGAATAGTACCTTAGATTAGGCCATGGCACATTCTTCTGCGTTCTTACCATTTCATTACTTGCTGATTATAATTGTACCATTCAGTGCTCTCTAGTCATAGCTGCTGGCTGCGCCATTACATAAACCATAAATAAATAGACTGAAAGAAGAATCCAACCCAACTTAATCAGTTGTCCTCATTTCTTATCGTAGGTAAAAATCACCCTAGAACAGGCCATGAAGGTCCAGAACGGGAATAAAGATGTAGCTCTACTCTTCCTTTTACCTCAGCACTAGATAGGGGTGGATGGTCAATGCAATGCCCCGGCCACTTTAATTGCATGAAGGAGTCCTTGTACCCATTGTACATGAGGCAAGCTGGGTCCAGGGCAGGTCTAAATGGGTGTGGAAGATCTTCCCTCCACAGGGATTTGATCCGCGGGCCATGCAGCCCTAGCTAGTCACTATACTGACTCCACTTTCCTGATACTCATTTCTTATCCTCAGCATAAGAAATTAATAGGCAACACAAATTGCAAAATAATTAAAATCGTTCTGAAACAGTCTCCTTTTTTTTTTTGGATGGTATCCATTGTCAACTTGTAATTAAAACACATGGTTTTTACTTGTATACAGTGTTTGAATTTTCTCAATTTTTTTATGTCTCAGAACATTTTGATTTGTTAAATTCTGAGTCATTTTCAACCAACACGTAATAACAGGTCGTATTTTGCGTATTGTTACTGGAGTTTGGATAATTGTTTAAAAAGTTTAGAAATATTGGTGCCTTTTTTATGTTCACCAGTACGTCTTTTTCTTGCAGTATCAGGAATCATTAAATTCCCTGGCTGCTCAAAGTAATGTGGCAGTAGGACCTGCTGCTGTAGATATGGCAAACCCACCACCTCTGCCGCCACCAGATAAATCTATTCCTCCACCCCCACCGGAAGAAACTGATGCCCAGCCAGATGTGTACAGGTAATAGCATCTTTATTACAGTCATCCATTTATGTCAGTTATGTTCTTTGTGATAACATTGGTATAATTTCATTGTTGAAATTTTTTTTTTTTATGTATTCACTTTTTTACCACAGTTATTCTTAAATTGGACTGGAAGTTTTCTTGCTTGTGTAAATGGCAGTAGTTTCAGCACAGAGCATTCTCTTGAGTTTTGGAAGCAGGGTTAAAGAGGCAAGAAATACAGTAGAACTCCACATATCGGAACACTGGTTATCCAGATTGGCTTGGCCCTTTGGATAAATTTGTCGATAATCCTACATCACTAACTTGCCTTGAAATTATTGGTTATCAGATCAAGTACAGTGCAGTGTTACAGCTTCTAGAACTTCAAATCAGGCATTGTCAGAATGTTCAGATGCAGCCACATATTGTAAATAGTAAGAGCAGGAATTCAAATTGCCAATATAACCTATTTTCAAGGAAAAATCCAATTATCTGGATTTTCTGCATATCCGGATGGCCCCGTCCCAATTAATCCAGATAAGTGGAGTTCTGCTGTAGTTTCTTGATGTGAACTTCAGTAATGATAAGAGGGACAATTACAAGAATATTTGGATGTGGTTCTTAAGAGTTATGAGTTAATCTCATATTAAAAAAAAAGTTCCTGTTTTTGAGACATTCATTTTGTGATGCCATCCAGAAAGTAGAGGCCACAGAATTAGTTAAAATGTTCAGTAATTTTCGTTGCAAAAGTAAAAACGTACCCTAGTTTTGATAGAGTCACCAAAGTATGGGTAGTTGTTTGAAAACCACAGAAACTGGAGCCTGTAAGATGACATGGTTCATTGTTTTGTCATATGCAGTTGTTAAGATCTTTTTTTGATTATTTGTCACTCAGTAGTGTTTCAGGCCATCCGGTAAATCATATATCTTAGCAATAAATGCCAGGAACAGCTCTTACAAATTTACTGATATCAGATTCTGGAATACATTGTCATGTGTGTCCATTTATTATTGGTAATATCAGTTGGTCTCCAACAGCACCATATGGTAACAACTAAAAAAGAAAACATAAAAGGTTGAGTCACTGAAATGGGATGCAGTGGTCCATCTTTTGCAGTCATGTTATGATTGCATTAATGGAGAGACCTTTTCTTCTAATTTGTTGATTGTCTGCATTTGAAAACATTTTAGAATGGATGTGAGGGAGTTGTCGTGTAATCACCCTAGTTTGAATTTTCACTTGGTAAAACTCTTTTTTCATGTCCATTGACTGATCACGTTGAAAACCCTCTGGAGTGCTTGATTGCAAGAAATTAGGATTTGTTGTATTAGGCAATCTTCCTCCTTGTCTGTTTTATTGGAATTTTTCATCAAAGGTCTCAGAGGCATTGTTGAGTATAGGTTCCATCATGTTTGTACAGTCACAGTTTTTTTGGTATTCCTGCTTGACATGTTTGCTGTGGTAAGTATTATTTCTTTTTCAGTAGCAGAGTGCCACTGGTTCAAACAAGGAAAGTTCAAGGGAATGGTGTGTCTGCATTTGCAGATTTATTTCAGCTGTCAGCTCTGAAAGTGTCTAAAATAATTATGGTGATTCTAATAATGTTTGTGAATTATCATGTAACATGTTGCAGGCCTGTTTATGTTCTTAGATGGGAAATAAGGCTCTTCCATTCAACAACATAGGTTATTGTTGAATTTTGAACTTGATTGACACACAGCCAATTGGAATAATATCACAACATTATACCAAGCCATGTTACTGCTGTCAACAAGTTACACATTAGTGCAACGGTATTTTCCGTATTTCTGAAATATACATTAGACATCTGTGAGAATAATATAAAAGTAGTCTGGAAGAATGTAAACTGATCTGCATATATAAAATGAAATGTTTGCCGTGGTAGGAACATTTGAAGTTGTTTGGTCAGTGGAGGACTGGGCAGCAGCCTGACAAGTAAAGTTTGATTCATTGTGTTTCCAAGATTTGATTATGAAAAGGAGAATGTTATTGTTTCCATTCAGGACTTCAGGTGGAACCAATAAAATGCAAGATAGTTCTACGGGGAATGTGCAGGATACTTACAGTAACCGTGGGAGTGGATCAACGTACCAGACTGGTGATCGTGCTGGAATTGCTTCTCATCCCATGCCATATTATGGAGTTCCTCCACCAAGCAAAGGAACGTTAGTTCCAGTTGAATTCAGCAAACCTCCACCTGTTTCGGACATTGATGCAGGATATGGTAGCAAGGGTAATGTAAGTGACAGCTACCAGTCTTTGAAACGACCTTTTGAAGGAGCAGATGTGTCTCGAGATCAGTTTCAGGATGACACTAAGAAATCTCGTGGTGAAGGTTATGGGAGTGGATTGTCACCTGTAAGGGGAGAAGAGCATTGTGGCAGAGGAAGAGGTTCACGAGGAGGGAGGTTGGGGGCTCCAACATCTAAAGAGCAAGAGTCATCATGGAAACTTCCACCCGAAGGAGATGGAACTCCACAGCCTGTACGAGCCCCTATTAAGGTGTGCAGCTTATATATTTAATGTTCGTAGAAACGTATTTCAAGTTTTTTGTTACAGCAGGATCTCATGATCCAAATACGAGTGTTCGCAGCGTAGATTGTAATTTTTTTTACTTAACAACTGTTAGAAGAAATAAACTAGTATGAACCAGTTCATATTTCTCACAGCATATACATAGGAAACATCTCTTTGGCTTACCATTCTTGCATTTTTGCAGTCAAATGATGTGTTATTGTCAGATCTGAAACTTACTCTGAAGCAAGCCTCTGTCTCGGCAATTTAAATACATCACATATTTCTTGTGCAGTATGAAATATTGCTCTTTAATTCTTACAAAACCATTGTGTTCAAATAATCTTCCTGAATCTGCTAGAACTTTAATGTGCTTTGAGTGATGGAGTTTTTAACAACATAGAAGTAACTGTTATGAATGTGCATTAGGGTTTATGGGAACAAATGGCATTTGAAATAATTATTATCCTTGGAAAACCAGCACATGCCAGATTTGTATATGTACAGAGTTCTACCCCCATTTTGAAGATATCCGTTGTGTGGACAAGTCTGGGTCAACACCACAGTGGTTGACAATGTCATGCATCAATTTTTTCCATGACATGCCAGGTCCAAGACCTGTCACGGCCACTGGTTGCTTGTTGTGTGACCAGCCCATTTGATTGCACTGAAGGATCTGATTAATTTCAGGATAATCCAGATGAATTGTCTGCAGCTGAAAGAAATTTCGACATTCAGTTTAAACAGTGGGAAGAACAGTTCAACAAATGGAAGGAACAGAATATCGACCATCCTGATAAGGTTAGTTCTGCAATATATTTTGGTATTTTATTACTAGTTTTATACTGAAATGCTGAAAAACTGTAAGTCTGATGTCTCATTTATTCTTTTAATTGTGTAGACACAGTACCGTGAATATGAGGCACAGTGGGATAGCTGGCGTGAACACCTGTTACAGCGCAGAGAGCAAATGAGAAAGAAAAGAGAGGCATCAAGTAAACTGGCTGTAAGTTTAGTTTATGTGTTAGTCCTAGTTAATAAGTTAGTGTGAATGACGGATTTAAGGAAAACGTGGTGTCATAATGAACAAATTAGAAACTGTGGCAAACGTACTTTTTTTTTATTTCAAACTAGAAACTTAAACTGAAGTCTGTACAGGACTATTAATAATAAAACCATTTACCTCTATACATTTTCAGTAACCATTCTTGATGCAGGAGTAACATAAATAGTTTTACAATTTGGGAACTTTGTAATTGTTTTGTATTTATAAAAATACATTCTCAACTTGATACACATTCAGTAAGTTAATACTCGAGGTGTGTGCATAAATTCAAGCAGGTCATCCTGTGTACTCCCTGTTACTGCAGCCTGCTTTAACCAGAGTTTAATACCAACATACGTTAATAAAATTCCCAGACATCTTGTTACATGAAAACCTGTTCAGCAGTTTCAGCAGTTCTTGAGTCTTTTCATGACAGACAGTTGTATGCAGAAACTGATAGGCAGACGTGGTGAGGCTAATACATATATTTTTGCATCTATTCTAAGTGTATGTTACATCATCACAAGTAAGAACATTGCATGTTTTGCTACAAGAATTTTGAAACAGTAACCAGTCTGAGATTGTGAATTTTATGAAGGGTTCAGTAACAAAAGCAGATGTATTTTAATGTTGTTTATGAACAGTTTTGTGGAACAAGAAGGAAATAAAACATATTTTCAGAGAGAATTCTTGACAGTTTAAGGACTTCACTATTTTTACATCCTGTTAAATGCAATGTGATTTCATAGTAGTGGTTGAACTGTTTATAAATAGATCTGTTTTTATAATATTAGAAACCTTGAGATCTGTCAGTTGTCTAGATACACAGAGTAATGACAGGTTAGATGCATGGAATGTGATCAATGCCTCAGTAAATGAGCACTTGTACAAGTTTTTGCTTATACAAGGTGCCTAAATTAATGCTTTTTTTTTTCTTCCCCAATTTGTGAGTGAAATTTTTTTGCTTATACCAGCCCCAACATCGAAGAATGTATGTAATAAACATTTGTCTTATGTTCTGTTTGTAATTAATGAGAGTGATGTCTAATGTTATGAAATTAATATTCAGCTTTGATGATGTAATTATTGTTTATGCATAGGCTAATGATTGAGAGTGTCACTTTAAATACATTACGTGACCATAAGTGGTTTTTATACTTGGATACCATTCTGTGTTGTATTAGTGTTAACTTTGAAAGTTTTGGGAAATATTTTTTTTGGGCCTCGGAAAGCAAACGGAATTTATAACATGGGAAGTGATGGGTAATCATTTTCATTTTTTGATTTTCTGTCATAGAGGCGGTTTTTGAGAAAAAAACTGAGCCCATAAACTGAGGAATTACTGTAATACCATATAATGCAACTAGCCTGTGTCTGTGTAGACAAGTAAATGTTGCATAATGTAGGATTTTTTTTTCCCCCCCCACACAGGAATCAAGTGGGAATGTTTTTCAGTCTGACAATTCCAGTCGGGGTGGAATTGGCTCATCCGCAGTAAGAGGAAGAGGACGTGGACGTGGTGGTGCCTTTGACAGAGGTGGTTCAAATGTAGGGCAGGATAATTTTCGTGGAATACCAGATCCCTGTAACAGAGGTTCTGGAAGTTTTGGAGGTACTCACTTGCCGCAAGAACAGAATGTTAGTGGTGGTTTCAGAGATCAGAAGTCTGGTGTTGGTGCAAGTGGTGATTTTGGTGGCTGTGGAATGTCACAGCAGGATCGTGGCACAAAATCAGGGGGGTCTGAAACTTCAGGAAACTTTGGGGACCACATTGTTGGTCAGCGATCAGCGATTGGTGGGCCGAATGGTGCAGAACATGATAGTTTTGGTGTCCAGCATGCAACGTCTCAGCATGGTTTTGGACTTTCATCTGGACCTAACCAGGACTCCAAGAGTGGCGTCAGATTTGGAGGCCCAGCACCAGCAAAACAAGATTCAAAAACCCTGCATTGTGGACCAAATAGAGCATTAGGTGACTTCGGGTGTAATGTTTCTGAGCAAGACTGCTCGGCGTTAGGTAATAATTTTGGTGTACCACCACCAACTGTGGTACAGCAGGACTCTAAAGGGATGCCAGTAGCATCACACAGGGGCTCGGGAGACTTCAGAGACTCTCCATTATCGCAGAAACCACCAAGTATGCTAAGTCCTACTCATGCCCAGCAGTTGACATCTGCTCCAAAATCATCTGGGGATGAGAACAAGAGCATTACTGAAGGAGAGACACCATCAGATGAAAAGGATAAGGCAAATCAGGTGGTGAAATTAGATTTCATTAAGAATGCAGCAGATGGAATCCCTGGATTAGACCTTCTTGCCGAGCAGGGGAAGCAGAAGGATAATGCCAAAGCCTCAGCAGAAGAAAGAGCATTGTCAGTTGGTCATGATATAGATGAAAGGACCTCAGATAAATCCATAAATTCTAATAGTTTTATTGGGCCTGTACCAGCACCCACTTTCATGGAGCAGTCAAATGACCAAGGACTGGGTAAACAAGGCTTTGGGACAGGCAGACCACCCAATAAGTTGACTTTCCAGCAACCAAATGCACTAGGTTTTGGTTCTGACAGCAAACCTCCTTTGAATAACCAAGTTTTTCGACCTGGAAGTCAGAATTCTCCAAATGTGCAAGGTTTTTCTTCACCACCTAGAAGTCAGTTTCCTCAGGGATCTGGTAATCATAGTCTTGGACCTGGAGGAAATAAGAGTGTCAGTAATAATGAAAACCAGCCACATTCACAGAATTTTGGACCTGGAACTCATGGTCCAAATCAGGCTTATGGCATAGGAAACCAAGGTCCCAACCAGTCCTTTGGCCCAGAAAATCAAGGAGTCAACCAATCCATGGGCCCAGGAAATCAAAATTCAATAAATTCACAAGGATTTGGACCACAAAACAACATGGGTTCACGTGGATTTGGTCCAGATGGAAATCAAGGTTTTGGGCCAAATAGTCAAGTTTTTGGTCCAGCCAATCAGGGTTTGTCTCAAGGTTTTGGTCCAGGAAATCGAGGTTATGGATCCAAGAACCAAGGTTCTTCAGGGATTGCATTTCAAGGCAGTAATCAGGGCTTTGGACCGAACAACTTTTGTCCTCAGAATAATCAGGGCTTTGGTCCTGATCAGTTTGGAGGTACTGCGGGGCCCCAGCCATGGGGTGATGGTATGGATGGCTACAACAGAGGAGGTTGGAACCAAGGTCCATCTCGTTTTGATGGACCAGGAAAGGACAATACGCAAGGCATGAAAGATCATTTTCAAGGACCTAGAGACAGTTTTCAAAATATGAGGGATAATTTTCAAGGACAAAGAGAGAATTTTCAGGGACCACTGGATAGATCGCAAGGACCCAGAGATAATTTCCAAGGTCCAAGGGATAATTTTTTTGGTCCAAGAGATGGTTTCCGTGGGCCACGAGATAACTTCCAAGGTCCTAGAGAAAGCTTTCAGGGACCTAGAGATAGTGGGTTTCAAGGACCTAGAGAAAGTTTTCAGGCACCCAGAGATGGATTTCAGGGGCCAAGAGATTGTTTTACTGGTCCAGGAGACAGATTTGTTGGACCTAGGGATAATTTTGGAGGCCCTAGGGAAGCTTATCAAGGGTCCCGAGATAGTTTCCAAGGTCAGAGCAACAGATTCACAGGGCAGTCGTTTGGAGACTTCGGCTATACAGGAGAATCAGAGTTTGGACATGGAAGATCACATGATTTTCCTCCTTCCCGAGAGTTTCAGCAGGAAGGAGGCCGTGGAGGATTTCAAGATTATGGATCTGAATATGGGAGAGGTCGTGGGGCTAGAGGAAGAGCACGAGGGAAAGGTGGCTTTGGACCACCATCTGAGAGAAATGCTGGAGATGAGATGAGTTGGCAGCGAGGTGGAAGAGCTGGTGGCAGATTTGGACCAGGAACAGATGATCAGATGCTGCAACAGCCAGAATTTGGTCCATCAGCGCAGGTGAGTTTTTCCTGATTTAAATGCTATGTGTGTGATCTCAGTTAAACTGTCTGTGTAACACTCATAAATGTAGCATATGAAATAAAAACCTTTTGATCACCCTGCATGTTTTGGCATATTTTGCATAGCCAGTGTGTTATGTCATAGCAGTTAAAGCTGTTGCAAATTCTGGTGAGATACATTGCCATGCTGTTACAATCCACATTGACTAAATAATGCAGTTATATTTCTTGGTTTATAATCTTACTTGATCCCATATGTTTTCAAAATTTTCTCTACACAGTATTAGTGGTGTTAAGAATTTGAATACATGTGTTCTGGAATTTTGTGTTGTGGTTGTGGTTTGATCAGTCTGAGGTCATGACTCTCTTTATGGCTTTTAATTTATGGATTGGTTCAGGTTTTATATTTGAGCCTTGTGGTAAATGTTTAATTTTTCAGTAGCATTATTCCTGTTACTATCCTTGGACTAGATCTGTTGTCAGGTACATATTTTAACAAGTTACTGTTTCTGTGGTGCCCAATGGTTGAGAATAACTTTGTCTAAGGGGTCCATCAGGTTAGGTGCTTTTTTCCCTGAAAACGAAAACAAAGGCATTTTCCGATGTATTGTGCTTTAAAAAATTAGGTGTTGGATGAAGTCCCAAAAAAGAATGATGTGTCATTTAACTTCAGTCATGCTCTGTTCTCTTTTTTGGAGTTCTTCGCTACAAAAGAGGAGACTGGGTAGGTTGTTCCATAATGACCAATGAATTGCCAGTCTACCCTGTGTAGCATCTCACAAGAGCACAGATCCCACATGACAATTTAATGTTGCAGACCTTGGTTTGACTCCGTATGGTTTGCTCCAGAGCAATCCAGTTTGGCGTGGACCAGTTTGGCACTTTGTGTGTGATTTTAAGATGATGTGACATATAAGCACCAAATTTAAGCAAAAAACCTTGTCTTACATTCAAGTAAATATGGTAATCACAGGCAGTCCCTAAACCCATTGTCATGTTAGTCCATCTGTATGAAAATCTGTCAAGATATCCCCAATTTGGCTGGCGCAAGAATGTTGGGCATTCTTCATGAAGACTTTTAAGTATGTTTTATTGTATCCAGTGACATATAATTGCCATAATAATGCTGCCTATGTATGAAATGGTATCAGGATGTTATGATAGCCAAGGAGGTATAAGCATTATGTGAGAACACTCCACAGTATTGCATTGTATGTACATTACCTCTCTTGTTTTCTGTAAAAGCCATCTTAGATGACTCACAAGAACTAAAGTAATAGTACTGGAATGAATGGCTGATTGTGGAATATTTTGTTTACAACATGGAAAGGCAGGGAGATACATGCAGAATATCTTTGAAACACACAAAGGAAAATCTGAAGTGCAGAACATATTGTATATGACATGGGAAGTTACATCTGTAAATATATTATGTATTGTCATTTCATAAGCATTGTTATTGATGTGCTGATATTAGTGTTGATGTTCTCTGTGATGCTCATCTAATCCAGTACAGGAATAGATACCCTGCAGTTATTAGGTTTCAAAAAGATTCAGCAACAGTGCCCAGTGTCCATCTGCATAGGCATGCCATGTTTTTATCTTCTTTCGCTACATGAAGTACGCTGTTTTCCTCAGTGTACTGTAGTTCTGTTCTTTAAATTTACCTAATTACGTGTATGATTTAGATTATAGTGACTTCCTTCCACATTCTTAATTTGTGATATTGTATCAAAAACATAACATTCTTGTTATCCTGCTTTCATATGTCTGTGTTGAGTATTCAGAATATGAGCTGCATTTCCGTATTCTTTGTTGTTATATTTTACAGATCTTACAAGGTATGTGCCTGATATTAAACTTCCAGTTTGCCCAGTATATTCCTTTTGGGAGTCTATATAGATTGTGTATTTTCCTGTTGTATGTGTCCGGGTTAGAAGTTTTTAGTAGGATCTTGTGTTATATTATTAATTTGAAATGCATCATCACATTTGATTGAATATTTTGTTTCTGTGGATTATGCATATTAATTTTGTAACATTTAGAAGCCCTTAGTTATGGAGTACTTATTCCTGTAATGGTTAAGTATTACCAGTCTCATCTGCTTCAGTAATATGCCACTGATGCACTGCAGTGATTTGCAGTAGACTGTACAACTTGTTACCCTGCTGCAACTTTGTATTTCATTATTTTACTAGACACAGCCCCATCATATTATGTGGTTAACATAATACTCATGCCCTAATAGATTGTCACAGATAACCGTTTGTGATATTATAGCCCTAGAGGTATACTGTGACATGAATATTACATTGAGCTTATAATATTTTATTAAACAGATGAACAAAGGACCTGGACCATTTGAAGAAGACACTGATTTTCCCACTGGAGATAGAAATTTTCCACCTGATGTTTCTCATCCAACTGAATCTGATCGTGCAAAATGGGACAGAGAAGGAGAGAGTCCATTCCCTCGAGAGCCGTATTCAAGGTATTTTTGTGTTCATTGTTTAATATTACTGTCTGTGTTTTGCTACTGGCTGCTGTGAATGGTTAATGGGTTTTGACAGCAATGGAGTGCTGCTGGTGGTGGTTGTGGTGATAATGACTGATTATGAGCATAATGTAGTGATGTTTTTCTGCATTCTTTGAAATAGAAATCAAGTACCTAAAAGTTTTAAAGACTTAAACCAGAAGTGATGTAAGAGTACAGCTGTTGTCAACAATTCTGATCCATGATGTTGCTGTGTTTGTCTGTGTGTGGCTTTTCTTTATTCAAGTAGTAAGAAATCTTAGTACATACTCTAGAACATTTAGATGTGAAGGTATGAGGAGTGTAATGCAGTTGGATTGGGAAGAGGGGATGTTGAAAACTAATGCCTTAAGCCTACAGTTACTTTCAGCAGTCTTTATAGCTTGGAAAATTTCAGGTTTTTATGGTGGTTTGATGTTACTGTCCATCCCGTGTTTTGGCAGTGGTACTGTGTATCATTTGGCTGTCTTGCTGACATGTCAGAGATTGTTGCTGTATCTATCTTTATGGCAGAACGACTACACATTGTGCTCATCAGTTCTTACAGTTCACATCCACCCTTTATATATGTCATGTGATAGCTAAAAAGAATGGAGAATATGAAAGAGTCCCCACAGGGGCAGTGGTTGATAGATTTACTAGAGGTGGGATATCCGGAGTGTCAGCAATACTTTTGGTCATTGTATGACACATTCACTCAACCTGAATGACAGTAACAGTTTAAAGTGTGAAGATTTAATTTGTGTGTCACATTTGTATTGGGATTACAGGTTTGGTGATCCACCATCCCGTAAAAGTAGGGGTAGTGAAGAGGATGTAGGGGGTTCAACATTTCCACCCCCTGGCAATCGAGAAGATAGGGTTGGGGATTTTCCTAAAGGCGGTTGGGGGAGAATAGAGGAAAGAGTACAGTCGTGGGACCATGGTAGTCGATCTCATGATTGGAACAAGGACTTTGAGTTAGAACCTGCTACAGTGGTAGACTATGGTCACAGACCAGCTGCAGTTCCAGGGTTAACAGGTGAGTGTATTGGTGTTACTGTCATACATTCAATGATCTTTTTGTATAGCTGAATGTCTGATCTTGCCAGGCTCCCCCCCCCCCCCCCCTCCCCCCTTACTTTCATTTCCAAAATCAATTTAAATAAAAACTTCATTTACTTTTAACACTATTTTTTATACCGAAAAAAAAC
>Ga0123352_10002916_pt1 | contig 24299 bp, 16 predicted proteins | sample TergutLab28metaG_FD_89700 | JGI IMG/M metagenome (GOLD analysis project Ga0123352, IMG submission 89700) | Labiotermes labralis P1 segment gut microbial communities from Petit-Saut dam, French Guiana - Lab288 P1 | ecosystem: Host-associated > Arthropoda: Insects > Digestive system > Gut ...
GCATAAATCGATACTAACACCCCTTCTTCGAGTATTCATAAGGACATTGCTCCAGCCTTACGCATGGAGGGGACAGAATGTGTTCTCGATATTAATATCGATGCAAGAGACAAACAAGAAGTCCTCATTTTATCTATCCTGTGTCATTTGGTCACTTCCTGTCGGCTCGCTCATGGCACAAAATATAGGCAATGAGGTACGCCCACACGCACCCTATCGAAGACAGCTTGGTAAGTCTGCAAGCGTCAATACACAGTCAATTTGCTGTGGGGATCCAAAGTGAGTGTCGAGTTTATCTCCGATACATGTGCTTATTAATATCGATACCACAGAAACTGTCGTAAATTTGGACGAATGTTTCCTGATGCGCTGCCTCCAAACATGAATGCCGTTTATTACAAGTGTGAAGGTCTCAAGCAACAGGTTCCGTTCGATACAGGACAAGATCAGAGAATATGCTAGAAAACGTACGCTATCTGGGGAAAAGACTTTACGAAATTGGAGCTCAATTGGTGACATCTCCAAGGACTTGCACAGCAAACAGACGTGTCTGGATCAACAGCAGGAACTGCAGTAAAGCTGCTGCATTTGCGTCTATATAAGAAAAATGTGGTTCATGAACTCTATGACGCAGCTTGTGAGGCAAGACTGGATTTTGGTACTTTTCATTTGAAGCATGTTGCAGAAGTAGACCCATACACATTATTTTTGTCACAAGGCTTGGTTTCATCTCAGCGGATACGTGACATCTCAGAATAGGAGTTACCGGTCCGCAGAAAATCCCACTTTGCTACATGACACGAAATGTCATTACATGATGGCAAGTCTCGTGTTTGGTGTGTTATAAGTGCAACTAGGATTATTGGGCTCAATTCCTTTTCGAAGACCATAAATTCAGACTGTTAATGTTATACAAATTCTAACAATATTTACCATCATGTATCATTTTTAATGAAATTCAATTCGTTGCTGATATAGGTCTCCTCTTTCGCTACATCTTTACTGTGTTATTTTTGTTTCTGGGACGTGTTAAGGATATCATGTGTGCAAATCATTATCGCGTTAGTTGAAGACGATATGAACAAGAAAACACTCAGGACGTAGAATCTTTACTTTTCACCAGCAGAACTTCGACGTGTAATGAACTAGGTATATACTTTTTGAAGCGCGTCTGTGAGCCAAGGGGAAAAGCCATTGTCACCATATTCTCTCAACTGAGATATGGTGAAAGCTGGCGTAATATATTGAGCTAGTAATTTCTTGTGCTTTTTTTTTATACAAATAAAGTAAATGAGCGAATAAGTGTAACACTGAAGCACAGCTTATGCTGACAGAAGCGTGGAATGGAATAGGGGAATGACGAATGCCATATGTCAGATAAAATAACGACCATATATTTACATTACCATTTCCAAAGCGATGCGGATGTAATTCGCAACCAGTCTTTTTTGTGAAAACTAAGTGGCTCTGCTTGGCAAGAAATTCTCCGCGTCTAATTGAACCTAATATTCATTACCCTGTCCACAAGAGGAGAAACCACCTATCCTCTTCTACACCAAATGAACACACACACACACACACACCTTACAGACTTATTTCTGTAACACAATGGGACGTTTTCTTCCCAGTATGATGTGCGGGTCTACCAACGATTTGTGAAATACAAATAATCTTAACATGGCACTTATGTTCTTGTCCTGGACATTTTGCCAGTTAGAGGCGTTTGTATTAAAGACGCCTATTTCAAGCAGGTCTTATCTTTTGCAGTAAAGTTATTTATTTTTTATTTCCAAAACGCAGCTGTTATTCCCAGCCTCGTAACATTACCCGCTCCTAATCCAACCTTAGACTCTCAATGAAGTTAGTTATGCCAGCAACTCAGAAGCTGTTTTTGGCGCGGCTACGGAAACAGTACATTTTTCAATTTTCCTGCCATTGCAACAGGGCAGAAAAAGTCTCGATTAAAAGGCCTGAACGTTCTGCACATCATGTTGTTTCGGTTATTATTCAAATATACAGGCAGCAGGATTTATTACTGAATGACCTCATCAAATAAATGAAATTGCCAACAAAACATCTGCCCTCATTTTTTTCGGCTCATCTTGTACAAATATATTCTTCACTTGTCAGTAACAGCATTGTGATACTATAAATCATGTCTGTATTTCCGCTTACAGAGACGCCCCACAGTAAGTTCACTGCAACTCTAAGAATTTGTCACTCACTCACTCACACACACACACACACACAATATATATATATAACGTTAAAGTGCTACAAATAGCCTCTAACATTCATTAATGCGAAATATATGAACAATATGTTCGGTTGATAATTGGAAAGTAACAGGTTAAGAAACCTGCACGTATCACAACACGCCACACAAGGGAAGGGCGTGGTCTTGTTCAACCTCGAAAGCAGTTCCGTCATCTATGCACGACAAACACGGTCTAGCTTGAGGATGGCTAAGAATTAGCACTACTCCGGGCCAGATTCGAAACCTCGAATCCTGCAAATGTACGTCCGTTGCCTTACTGCTGCAGTATCCAGACAACAACGTAACGAATGCTGAAGGAACACACAGTGTGCAGCACCATCGAGAATGGCCCAAATTTCTTTATGAAACTCCACAGTGGCCTTCAATGCTGCATATGAATATCACTTATTATTTTCCTTGAAGCTAATTAATGACTATGTATTTCGTGTCCACACGGAAGACAAAATTGCAAGTCAGCTTGTTTTTTCAAACTACTGTAAAGAAAAGTTATTTTCTCGGCGTTACAATTTCGGACTTCACTTGTACTCACGAGATGGCATTTGGAACTGCGACTGAAGAACAGGATGGCCAGAGTTGCTGAAGCTATCACAGTCAACCAAGGTAATGCCGACGTAATCCTTTCAATAGGTCACAGCCACTTCCTTCATTCTTAATTATTCGACACAAGCAAATGGTTACGTCGAATTTGAAAGTCTAAAAGAGGAAAGAGAATTTTTCTCACGCCCCGAACAAATTATACGCGATACTCGCGCGCAGTAAGTGTTTTAGATTCGGTCGCTAATTATTGAGTTAACAGGATGCCTCGGACAGATTGTGACCAATCGCAATCGTTAGAACTGAAATAACCGTTACCTTACAAGCGTTTTAAGCACAGTTCTTGCTATACACACCGACTGTGTTAATATTCAGCAACTGTACATTCCGTCTACACAGGAACTTAACGTTTTGTATTACTCTAATGATGAAAAGCAACTGTGTCATTCTACAGCCATAACCAATCGGTCTTCAAGATGGAGACAGAGCACACACACACAGACAAAACATGGCACAAATTAAATTTCAAAATATGGTCAGGCGTGCACAAGTCCCGGGCGCCATGTCGTCGTGGCGACTAAACCTTTTACGGTGACACCTAACATTTGTGGGCCCTTGCTATGGAACTTGCTTCACGTCATCCTTCTGACGACTGGAATTTTTTAGATGACTTCTGTATAAGTGAGATTTTTTTTACGCCCTTGATTTCGAGATATCGCGAGCTCTAATAACAGCAATAGCTAACTGCTGCCGCTGGCGTTACACTCAATGCAATTTAACACCTTCAATGCACACAGCCACTATTTTTATTTCGTATTTAAATAAACTACCTGAAATTGGAATGACTGGTTAACAGCGTGATGAGGATATAATGTAGCCAGCATTGCTACGTATTAGCAAATGTTTACGGCTTATGTTTAATTAATTTTTGAACATTTTATCCTTTTGTATATTTCGATTTTTTATTACGGCCGCGCACCAGTTCACAGTGTTTGTCGCGCCAGTAGTGGTACACGTACCACAGTTTAAGAAACCATAATCTACGTGTGTTCTGCATCGTCATCTTAGCCCTAGATAGGATATTCTTTTCTTTCTTAGTCTAGCCTCTTCTATCTACTCACAGTTGAGGTGTTTGGGGTTACTGTTGCACATGATCACATTTAGTGACACCTGCACACTCGGCTAGACTCGCTCTGGGCGAGGGGTCGGCCCGTCGCAGACACCTCTACATGACAACACGCAACTTTCATACTAGTAAGACACATGCCCCAGTGGAATTTGAGCCCACATTCTCACCAAGCGAGCGGCCGCAGACTTACGCCTTAGAACGCGTTGTCACCGGGATCGGCCGACAAAGAATTGCTAATTAATTTCTAATTTTAATTTCTTAAATTACACTTTTCAACTTTTTCCGAACTCCAGTTCTGTTTACGCTTACTGACCCCAACACCCACCAAGACTTCGGACTTCTACGATTTCTAGTTTGATCCATCGCTTTCAGGCACAAAAGACGAGCGCCATATACTAAAACTTGGAAAGAACCATGTGCAGTGCAATATTCCAATGTATTTTGTAATAACCACTGTTTCCTACTTGGTATCACTGTCATCCAGTAATAAAAGTCCGTAAATATTACCGTGACAAACAGATAGGGGCTGCAGGGTCCCTACTGCATAACCACTCGTTTAACTACTCTAGACTCGTTGAGGGGGTTTCTGAAGCGTGCCGTCTGTGGACGTCCTCTGACAAAGACGACTCAAACGCTGGAGACTGAGTTTATACCAGACATAACGTCTCAGATGGCTGGGTAAACCACAGGTACCGGAGATACACCCCACATACTAAGTATGGGTCACCACATTTAGAATAATTTGGGGGAGGGAGTGCAGTGAGTGGAGAAACATTTCATTTACAGACGCCCTTATAATACAAATTTCTCATCTTTCTACCTACCCATTACGGGTGTAGAGCGTTAATATTGCATTTGATTACACTGAATCACACACACACACACACACGACAGAATTCTTGAAGACTCTTCCGCCGTACGCAGAGACCTCTATCTGACAACACATAAAACATACAGACATCCATGCCGCCGGGGAGATTCGAACCACCAAAGCCATTAAGCGATCGGCCGTCAGACCCATGCCTAGACCTTGCGGCCACTGGGGTCGGCTTGTAACAATACTGAAGGTCAAAAATCCTGAATGCGTTACGTACTTCATATCACATTGGACTTCGCAAAAATAAAGGAACTTGTAATACTCGTTCGTAGATGAAAGCTAACAACGAGTGGTAATGGCAATAATTTAACCGACGTACAAAATGGAACAGAAAATTTCACGAAACGGGGTACGCAATAACCCCGGCACGCCCTTTACGAACCGTAATGAAAAATAAAATCGTCCAGCAATAAGATAGTGTATGTGGACTTCATGGAATGATCAGTGCCTTTGGGTAATAACGCAGACTGCTGTGAGCTAAGCAATAATCCTTCACGCCTGTGCGTGAAAAAGAATCTTCGAGCACACTCGATATTTGAGAGAAACTACCAGTTAGCACACAGTCTAACATGGGACAGTATATTAGGTACATGCCTAACGATGATTTGGAAAACATACAGTCTCAGTTACAACTGTATATTCGTTCTTCTCTCTTATGGAAGAATGACGTTCGTGGTTAGTAGTCCAGTGCGTCGGTTTGAATGCGAAAAGAAAAGGTACGAATTTCACCAGGAAAAACATCGTATTCCTGTGTACAATTACTTCAAATTGAAGTACAGAATGGATTTCATATCCTAAAAGCCCCCAGGTGCGAAATTCCTAGGAAGTAACCTTGATACAAAGAGTCAACTATACCATCAGCCAGGACTGTTTGAGACAACAGAAACGAAACTCGAAGAAACGAGGAAATTACATTTTTAGAAGCACTGATACTTCTTATAAGTGAGAAAAGAAGGAAATTAAAGTCGCATAAATAATATTAAGTGTGAAATGATAAACTTGATTAGGGTAATATTAAAAACATGATATTCTCTATACAGAATACACAAAATCACGAACGGGATAATTACTTCAGTAAGTTAATTATCTACATGACTGCAGCGAACAACGGTTAATCAAAATGAAAAGATTACACTGGTCAACAAAGAATTTTGCCCACGAGGAAAAATGTCTGTTTCTGATGTATTTTTGGACGCTGAATTCAAATATGTTTCCAGAATTTCTCTATCACCCACACCTTTCGCTCCAGGTTAATGGGCTGCAATCTTCTACGCAAGGACATTAAGCTGTGTTTTTACCGTGAGCGCCATTAAGAATTCAAGGATTTCCTTTCCCAGAAAGATGGTTTTAGTGTTTAGCAATGATGTTTGTTCCGTTACGGAAGTTCCTGGCCATGAATTTAATCCAGATCAGTGGCGCTTGTTCATTGATTCGTTAAAAGTGAGCTTGAAGGTGGTTCTATTCCACAACGGAAATAAATTCCCCTCCGTTCCTTTGGCTCATGCAGCCAACATGAAGGAAAATTATGAAAGCATGAAGCTACTGTTGGGAAAGATTAAGTATGACGAATTTAAGTGGAAGTTATGTGGTGATCTCAAGGTTGTGGCACTGTTACTCAGAATGCAACTCGGGTACACAAAATACTGCTGTTTCCTGTGTGAGTGGGACAGCCGGGACAAGAAGAATCACTATGTAAATAAACTGTGGCCTAAATGAACATCACTGACGCCAGGGGAGAAAAATGTCGTCAGTCCTCCTCTTGTTCTTCCGGAGAAAATTTTTCTGCCCCCTTTGCACATAAAGCTGTGCCTCATGAAAAATTTTGTGAAAGGTATGGATAAAACTGGCCGTGGATTCGAATATTTGGGGAGTAAGTTCCCAAATGTGAGTGACGCAAAAATCAAGGAAAGTATATTTATAGGACCCCAGATCAGGGAACTGATGCAAGATAAATAGTTCGATGAAGACCTGAATGAGACTGCAAGAAATGAACAGTTGTCTCTTAAGAGGATTCACAAGGACTTCTTCGGAAATCACAAAGTAGCGAACTATCAGGATGCTGTGCAGGACCTGTTGACTTCGTACAAAGCTATGGGATGAAATATGCATCTGAAAATCCACTTTTTGGAGTCCCACTTGGATTTTTTCCCAGAAACTTTCGGCTAAGTCAGTGTGAAAGATTTCACCAAGACATTTTGGCTATGGAAAAGCGGTACCAAGACAAGTGGACCTCAAGATTGCAGACTATTGCTGTACACTGAAGAGGGATGTACCTGAAGCCAATTACCGGCGAATGTCATACGCCTCTACATTTTATAGGTAAGTTTCTGCCCGTTTCATTAGTACGTAAAGTACTATTTTGCACAAATAAAATCCTCAGTAGCTTTGAAACTCTGCCTGATAGAAAACTTCTGTATACATATCTGAATTCAGCATAAAAATTACTGCTAAGACCACCTACTGAAGTTCGTGGGCCGAACAAAAAAGTTAAACTTTGTTGTCCAGCTTATTTATCAAACTTTGCACTCCAGTACAACAGAAAGGCGTATGCGTGTACAGAAGAACCAATAAAAGATGATCTTTGTAGGGAATATCCCGTTGTGTTATTCAATTAAGAGACAACAAAACAGTGTCTGGTTTCTGTCAACACAACAACATATTATATTTAAAATAGTATATTGTTGTGTTGGTGGAAATCAGAAACTACTTTGTTGTCTATTTTAATGTATGTACCGTGCATCATATTGTTCTTATTACAATCAACTATCTCACTACACGCCAGACCAGCACACAAACAACAGTAACAATAGACTGTAGTATGTACAGCCACATAAACATTTTTCACAAGATATTGTAACGTCGCACAGACTAGATTGTATCACTTAGCGACAACCAAATACTTTTAATCTAATTATTTTATGGAATTGCAATTTTAACAGTTTCAGTTTAAAGAACTTACATAACTTAGCGCAATACAATTTTCTGAAACTCTCTGAAGATGAAACATGTGTCGAAACATGTAGGAGTTAACATTATATAAACAGAAAATTTTGTGGTATATATTTTCATTAATTGGTTTAATAAAAACAATATTTTGTTTTCTCTCAACAAAAGATGGCAATGCAAGCAAGATAACCTGGCCAGTACATGGAGACAAAACCTAACCCACTGACACTGGCCAAGTGTAGTTACAGCGTGCATGCAAGGAATAAACACGTATATAAAAGAGGGGATTCCAGTGCGAAAGAGCTGTGAAATGGCACATCTTTCGTGTGATCCGCTAGGCGAGGGCCCTAAATAATAAATGGACGACAGCTTTATACCCAGACAATTCGCTTAACGTTCGTTAAAAATACACCCGCTCGTTAAAATTTAATATTACATGGAGTCTTAACGGTAGCACAACTAATATCTTGGTATAAATATTTCGTGTAGTCAAAGTAAAATTATCTTCCGCGTTCCTCAGGTTATTCAATGTAAGTATTAAGTAAATAAGTGTGTAACTAAGTATGTAATAAGTAAGTAAGTAAGTATGTAATAAGTAAGTAAGTATGTAAGTAATAAATAAGTAGGTATGTATGTAAATAAGTATGTAATAAGTAAGTAGGTATGTATGTAAATAAGTAAGTATGTAATAAGTAAGTAGGTATGTATGTAAATAAGTATGTAATAAGTAAGTAAGTAGGTATGTATGTATGTAAATAAGTATGTAAGTAGCTATGTATGCAAATAAGTATGTAAGTAAGTATGTAATAAGTAAGTAGGTATGTATGTAAATAAGTATGTAAGTAGGTATGTATGTAAATAAGTATATAAGTAAGTAAGTAGGTATGTATGTAAATAAGTATGTAATAAGTAAGTAAGTAGGTATGTATGTAAATAAGTATGTAAGTAAATAAGTATGTAAGTAAGTATGTAATAAGTAAGTAAGTAGGTATGTATGTAAATAAGTATGTAATAAGTAAGTAAGTAGGTATGTATGTAAATAAGTATGTAAGTAAATAAGTATGTAATAAGTAAGTAAGTAGGTATGTATGTAAATAAGTATGTAATAAGTAAGTAGGTAGGTATGTATGTAAATAAGTATGTATGTAAGTATCTAACGCGAAACATAAAATTTAAGGTAAGTATGACGTTTTCACATCGCTCAATGTGTACATCACACCAATCAGTTGTCTACAGCCATTCTTCTAATTTGTAAAAATGGTTTGTAGAGGGCATCTTGTAGTATTTCGTAGCGATTACTCGAGCATCTAATGTCAACTCTTGTGTTTTAACAAGAAATTGTAGGTGTAATTACACTTTTATATATCTGGAAGGGCTATTTTAATGGCAACTGAACTGCATGACGACATAAAACCTGTTCTATAAAGCCTTCCTCTCCCTGTCCTGTCCACTTCATTATTGACCTTACCATTTTACGCTATTACTGTTCGGTACAAAGTGCGACACACAATGAGAAGAGACAAGACATTTGCTAGGGAATTTTAGCGATTAGATTTATAACATACTTACAAATACTTACACATTCACGTCATTTGTTAGCGCATAAAACAATCATTTTGCCAATGTATTTGAAAGGAATGTAATCTAACTCGGTACAAGCTACACGCTATAATTTGAATATCGCCAGACGGACGATCCCATTGGTCGCTCGGTCTTAGGTGTGGGTCTCCTGCCCCTCGTTTACCATGACTGGGGGATCTAATCTCGTCGAAGGTATGGATGTCTGTCTCTTGTGAGTGTTGTGTGTTGTCACACAGGGGTCTCTGCGAAAGGCCGATCACTTGCCAGGGGAGTCCTTACTGAGTGTGATCACGATACCTCGACAATGACGAGGCTTTGGCCAAGCCATAAAAAAAAACTCCAGAAGGAAAAATACCTCTATGTTCATCTAACTAGGATACAGGAGTTCTTCATTCGACTTATCTCACTAGGAATATCTTATACCTGCTGACACCGGATGTGCAGGAAATCACTGCCATGAAGCGACGAATAAATTGTATGATGTTTAAAAAAACAGTGACACAAGTCCGAAGGACGGATGTTGAATTTCGCTACATGTACTCTACAGGCAGATGACTATCATTTACACGGTAGCCTACGAGATAATGCTGAAGGTAACGGTAAGGTTTGTAAACACTACGTAATCGGGAACCTCAGGTCCTTGGCTACACTTTCTCAGCATTTCCTCAGTCCTTCCAGCAACCTTCTGGATAATACTTCAAATTATGCATCGCTATCCTCCATGTATTTAGAAATTCGCTATTCACATGTCCGTCATTCAACACTATACAGCATAATCCTTACTAATGACGGCTGCATTCAATACGGAAAGCCCTGTATAGGCCTATTACAGGCCCAGAGGGTTCCAGGAGGTTGAGGATCTCAGATTTCGAGACAGTCGGCACATACAGGTGGTAAGGTGGTCAGCCCTAAACACCGGCCGCCTTTACCCCCCCTCCCCTAGAAAATATTTCTGGTAATGGTTTTGTTACAGACTCAGCTGACACCAGTGCCATGGTACGCCCGGAAGGAAAATGTCAATGACAAATTCCAAAGACACCATCGGGAAAGGAAAGCGCGACCTTCGGGCTAGTAGCGCAGTGTCATTAAAAAAACACAAACAAATTAATAGGATGCGACACCCAATGTCAACAAAAACCTATTTGTAGAACACAGCAACATACAGCTCTATAAATTATTGGTACAAACATACATTTTTTATGTGGATACATCGGCAACTGAAAGGGATATTTAATGTTTCAAGCATGTTAAGAGGTTTGGGCTTTCTTGTTTTCTTTGGAAGACCCTTAACTGGAGAGTTCAAATGGGTTACGAATGCAGCATGCAGGAAAAAAGCAGAGGACGTACAAAACTGTGTTCTCAAACCGGCATGGAAAGATGGGACATGTAACACACAAATACACAGTTGGGATGACAGTTTTAAAATGAGTGTTAGGATACAATATCGTGACCAGAAATAGGAGAGAAGCGAAATGTCTCTTACTGGAACTTACCACTTTTGTAACCAGAAGAATAAATTATCACAAGGAAACAAGCCTACTTCAAGCACTGAAACTGGTTCGAACATAAATCACGCAATTTCCGAGCAGCTGTAGCCTGGTATGTTGCAATTTTAATTAGCATGTAATGCAAATAAAAAAAAAATTAGAAACTGGTTGGATACTAATGACGTCACACTTTATGGCTATTGGATATTAGCCAAACCTTTCCTTGGAGGATTCTTTCATACGAAAGACGTTTATGGTTGAGTGCTAGCTATCAAAAATTTTAATGGGTAACATTTAGATGACTTGTTACATCGGCGCTGCTTTCTCCCTAACTACATGAAATTTCTTTCCTGTACACGGCGTAACAAAGATTTCTTCTGAATATCTGGATAACTATCAACAGAATAATCTAGGTGTAAGCTCTTGAAGAATGAGAAGAAATGTGGACTGTGGGTGGGGGGGGGTTGGGGTGGGAGGGTGACATGAACTGATATGTCAGTTTTGAGCATGGAAGTTATCCAGGACCCCAGCAACTCTCATTAGCCTGGGTGGTTACACAGAAAAGTATGTTAATTCGGTTTGGGCCTTAAGCTTTGTGGATATTGGTACGAAAAAGCCTCCATCGAAAAAGCCTCCATCAATAGACGTAGTGATCTGAAACAAAAGACAAGTACTTTTGGAAGGGTAACATGATGACCTTGGTAGCTAGGGTTGCATTTTGATGAATATTATCGGCAAGTTGAATAACATTATTCATTTCCTGCATTGTGCTTGTAATCGTTGTGTGTACCAACACATGCACATCAATTGTATAAAATTGTAAGTTAAACATAAATATACACCCTTCTACATGTTTCAGCGATAAATTGCCATCCTCTGGGAGAAGTCGTTATGGAGGAATATGTAATGTTAATACATCAGTTTTACATGCACAATATAAGCAACGCATAATAGCACCTACAAATATAACAATATAGTGACCAGTATGATATTGACGCTTTGCTGGTTAAAAATCACATATACCTTATTTTTAATGTGTATTTACATGTATATAGGCATCCAATATCAAAGTTTTCAATAGAGAACAGCCAAGTCATGTACATGTGTTTAAAATTTAATACAAGAACAAAAGGAGTATGTTACCACTTCACGCAGACATGTAACTCTCAATACTTTCTATGCACCCTGTGTCGCGTATTGACGTGTCCTGTAGAGTTATATATCTATGTGACATTTGAACACAATTCTAAATTTTAACCACATTTACATGACTTGATCTTTCTGAATTGAAAAATTTGATACTGAATGTTTATATACCTGTAAATACACACTGTAAATAAGAACATACTAGTGACTTTTAACCAGGAAACTTTTAGCATGACACTGGCCATAGTATCCATAGTGTTAGCAGCTATTATGTGTTCTTGCCGGTCCTGTTGCCGCGCGGTCTAAGGCGTGTGTCAGCAGCCGCACGCCTGATGAGATGGTGGGTATGAATCCCACCGGGGGCATGGACGTTTGTCTGTTGTGAGTGTTGTGTGTTGACAGATCTCTGCGACAAGCTGATCACTCGTCCAGAGGAATCCTACCGAATGTGGTGCGTCGTTGTGTGTGATCCAGAAACCTCGTGAATGAAGAGGCCCTGGCCACTGGGGGGGGCTGTCGTACCAAAAAACAAAAATGTGTGTTCTTAACACCGCACCTGTTACTTTATGTATAAATAAAATGTATTCCTTCGTAATGTGACGTTTCGCTAGGAATCATATGTTGGTATATAAAAATGATAGGATTGTATGGAAAGCATTTAATAATGACTTGCAAACTGGCAATCATCTCCAGTATTTGATTGATGAATGTAAATAACTGACAAAATCTGAGTCGAAATGATCAGTCCGAGTAACTTCCGGTTTCATATTTATGTCAGCAGTCTGAGAAACGAAAGAAACACAAGTCGCCTAAAACTTCTCTAAAGCGTGTGCTGTAGTCTTACTGTTCAACAAAACAAAAATAATAGTAAACTGATCACGACAGAGCACTGGTACTAAAACAGATGTAAAGAGAAAAACAGAATATTTCATGAAACAAAATTGATCGGACATGGATAGGCTACTAAGCGGCTGGCCATGAATAGAACCGGTTGGCTCGACACTGATGAGGCTACACATGCTGTGTGAAGTAAGAAATTCTTCTAAACGCTACTTATGACTTTTCTTTCTCTCTCTCTCTCTCTCTCTTTTTCCGTCTACTTTTGTTTGGGAAGAGAGAAACGGTGTTTACGTTGAGCGCCGTATGACATACATACATTCATATATAAATGTTCTGAAAGATTAAATAAATTCTTACCTAACCGAAGAAAACACGCTTCCTGCATTCCACAGGTATCAATTTTATGAGAGAATCTAACTATATTTTACTCCGGCCTCTTTAACCTACTCATTGTAGGTGTAGATGGCTATTCTTGATCATTCTCAATGACACACACACACACACATTCGTTAGGATTCCCATGGATAAGGTATCAGTCCAACGCTCTAGCCTCTACCTTTCACAACACAAAATTTACAACAGACAAATATCCATGCCCCTGCGTGAGAATGAAACGTTTTATGTAAGTAATTAATTGCACCAATTCGTAACACTTACAGCCTAATTTTGCTCGTCATCCTGTTTGGAGGCTAATAAGGAAAATGTTGTTTTGTTCTCTGGAGAATCACTTTGTGACTATATGATATGCCACAGGTTGGCTGGCCTTCTGCAAGAGCAGGCTACACTGTCCAGAAATAAAGCGGAAGTGGGCTATACCGGTTTCACATTTAAATGACATCAGTAAAATCCCTCCATTACATTATGGTCCCACCTACGTTTTATTGTTAAATACTGTATCACGGATTCTCCGAAATCAGTATAAAAGCTGCAAATATTAGAGTCTGTTCTAAAAAGGAACAGCACACTGTGGGCACGAATTACGTGACAATATATCAAGACTTTTAAATACAGCATTTATCGCTCTAACTCTCAATGACAGGAACATAATAAATATATATATATAACAACAGTTCTTGTAGCACTTAATTATGCACCGCTAAAATACAACACATTCAACAACTTAAAACAATAAAGACTTAAGTGAATTAAAGAAAATGGCATTACACATTAACATCAATGTGTTTAGACAATAAATAACCTTGAAAACAAGAATAAAACTGTACAATACATTTTAGCCCTTCCAATCTTGTTACATGGCAGGGAAATTTGGACTATTAAAGCAAGTGACGCCAAAAGAATAACAGCAGCAGAGATGAAATACATGAGAAGAACAGCAGGATATACTTGAACAGATTACAAAACAAATGCACAAGTTGCAAAAGAGTTTAAAAAAACACCAATTTTGGACAAATTACTGGAATACAAGAGGAGATGGATACAACATGTAAATAGAATGACTCGAGATAGATTAACCTGGGTAATGAAATACTACTCTCCAACTGACAGAAGGAATCATAGTAGACTTTTGAAGAGACTTCTGGTTACGTGAGACCGGAACGGGTCAACAAGTAGGCCAACTCCATGAAAGGTATATGATGATGATGATGATGACATTAACTTTAACGACAGGATGGCGTCTGAATTTATGCATGTTGGGAAGTTGTTGGCATTGCATAGTAATATTCAATGGGTCCTCAATAATAAATGTATTTGAAAACAAATACTAAACCGGGAGATGCCAATTCGTTGCGAAATTGCGAGAAGAAATTATTGGTTAAGCATTTTTTTTGGTTGTCGACACCTGGTATAAGCGACGAGAAATTTCGGGTATCGTAGTGATGCTGATGATGCTACATGTTTTGGGGGACGTGACACCACAAATATTTGTACACCTGCGGCTTGCTGCCGCCATCTTCAGGGTTGTTAACATCTTCTTCTTTGAATACCCTGAGTATGTAGGTTGCAAGCAATACAAGGACCACGACAAACTTTTGTCTGTGACTTAGAGTATAGTCGTAACTGTCTGATAGGAAGCATTAGGAACACATGAAGACAATTAGAATAAAGATTCTATGATGTTTGATCTAGTAGTACTGCATGTCTGTAGTCTAATCCCAAATTAGCTTTTTGAAAATTGGCGTTCATTTAAATTGTACACAAACATTCAGAAATTACCTCACAGAAAACACAGTTCGTGTGCATTAGAAGGACGAGAAAGTTATGTTTAGGGATATAATTGCTGTTTATTGCGAGAACCGTACGAAACACACTGTTTGGGTAAATGGTGGAATTATAAGTGTTACAGACAGTGGTGAATATTTTTACCACTTGGATTTAAATGGTTTATACAGTTCTCAAGGATATTAAAGTAAATTTCTCTACAGAGTTAGCGAGTGTAATAGTCACAAATCAGCGACATCTCTGTGCCTCAGTACAATAAAAAGAATGAAAGGGGTTGCAAACTGACAGAAGGTGTTAGTTTTTAGAGAACTGAGGAATCCTTTCAGTAAACAGAATATGTGATATGTCACACTACATGTTGGTCATGTCGAATCTAATTCGTAAACAACACCTAACAGATGACTTTATACTAGAAGAAGAATGGGATGTACTGACAGTAAAATGAGACGTTTTCGCGAACGGCGAGCAAGTTGATCCTGAATATGTCGATGAATCGAGTAAGAATGCCATTTGAGTAAATTCAGTCAACAAGAAATTTGAATTTCTCTTTGTATAAGCCGAAAGCTGACTATAAAGTGCACGAACAGAATGAAATTTTCAGGAATCCTTCCTGTTCCAAATCACAATTACTTCCGAAACTGTAAATCCTCACACACTTAATGTGGAGTACTTGGAAGGCGTATGGTCACAGGGAAACATTTGAATTCACAAAACAGAAGAATGCTGATTTATGCCTAAGGAGTGTCCTATCTCAGCCTTCCATATATGTCCCAAAAACGTAGAAGCCATCTTAAAATTCTAGTTGTCAGAACTATGGCAAGACGCAGGCTCCAAACCTAGGACCCTCATATACTAGGCGCCACTCTACATATTCCGCGCGAAATGGCTACCAGAATTTGTTCACCGCTCTCCTATCGTATTCCCTAAGTTGTGCCAACGTCGTCTTAACTCAATACAAACCTCAATAAATGTGGTTAAAATTTTTAACGAGTTCTTACCGTACCACAAAATCTTCCACCCTCACCAGTAATATTGAGAAGTAACCTTTCACGGATTCGGTGCCGGTAACTTTTTCGGCCGAACTAAAACGGCGGGAGAAAGAAACTGACCACTCACGTCCACTGACGGCCAAAACTATGAATGACTGGAACTAAACCAACACTCTTCCACATGCCTTCACGTTGTGTTAGTTTGATACACACAGGAAAACTTAAGCATTTTTCAAAGGACAAAATGACATCGCATGTCTTAACACACAAGATTTTACAGCAAGCGATCATAGGCACCATAAACCACAGGAAATGTGTTAATGTGACATTACTGCACACTCTTTCAGTGATGGGACTCGTTTCAGATTCACACTAAAGATAGGGCATTACCGTAAAACGTAAGTATCAACATACATCCTCATATATGATCAGGGGAACACACAAGGGCATTATGTTATGAAGTTACTCATCACGAATTACTCGCAGATGGTATGAAAGGAATTTGATGTATTTTACAACATACATTTTTTAATGCTTGTTAAACTATGTAATTTACATACAACTTTCACACAAGGTACCGTGTTAGGGCACGAAATCCTGCCCGAAGTTACCTGAGGAGTCTGAAAATCCTGAAAGCCAATAGGAAATACATGCTACAAAATTCTGAGCCTACAAACTCATTAATTTATATCTCGCACTGCAGGAAGTTCTAATTTGAAAATCAAACGAGTTGATGTTTTTGTAGTTCATAGTAGTGGCTGCACACCAGTTATGTTCAATGAGGGCCCCTCTTAAAGGACTAGACAAAAGTCGTAAAACACGGACAATGATCATCTGTCACGTAGTTTAGGGGGTGGGGTCAGACACTGTGAAAGATGCCTGCTGAAGTTAAATATGTTATGAAATATGAGTCTTAATGTAGGGTATATTGGCCTATCAACTCCTATTCATAACACAAAAATACTAGTTGTAACTGCAGATCTAAACTTACGGGCCTGCGACCTCGCAACTGCCCTAAGAGTTTTAGAAAAATATGTAAGGCCAATTAGTTCGAATAGGATTTCCTTTGCGCCATAAACGTTGTTTCTATAGCAGAGTCAACACGTGTTAGCCTATAAACAAGGTGAACAAGTGAAACTGTAGTTAAAAGCATTTTTACTGCCGAGTGATATTACTGTACAGCAAAAACAAAAGCGGCCAGTCCACACGCGCTTTGTAATACAGGTTAAAAGTGAAGAGAGATATTGGTCAGATCAAATAATATCCCTGTATTTATGGAATTCTGTCGCAATTTGCGGTAATCATCATTTAGTTACGAAATATAATATTCCATGCGCACCTAATACATGTTTAACTGTCTACAACCCAACGGTAAAAGTGATACACCACATGCTGTAATGCTGAGAAAATCTGCATCTCACGACGCAGTGTTATTTTACGTGCCGATCAGTTCCCCAGCACATACAACCAACTGCAGACGCACTGTGGTGTCTGTGAGGTACAAGCTGAAGTTTTACAAAGAATTTTTGGATAATGTAAGTCTTCGAAGTTTTCAGGAAATTTACGATGAACCTAAATGGAAAGGAGAGGAATATGTGTTCAATCGGAGACTAGCTTAATCCTTCGCAGTTTATTTCTTCCAACCAGCATCATTTGTCACTCAAAACCATCGCCCCCCCCCACTATAATTTCCGGTTATAAGAAATGCAAAATTGGCACATAAATGTCACTTTTAATAAGCCCACGTAGTGGAAGAAGTTATTGAAAGCACTATTAAAATCCAGTCACATTTCTTAATATCTCTTACCCAATAACTTGTGGCAGTTCGTAACGGTACAGTGTACTGTCATCTATATCGGCGGTGATGCATTAGTTGAATTATTATGAATTCTGAACACGAGAAAAGTGGATGTCACTTGTTCTTGCTGCAATAATATTATTGCAATATGAAACAAGAATAACAACCCTTTTTTAACACGTGTACAGTGCATAACGAAACACGTCACACAGCTCCAGACATTCGGACTCAGTACATACCGGACCAGCTCGACAGCAGCATCAACATGCAGATTGTATATAGGGCCATCACACAGAGTGACTTCATGAGAATTGTAGCAACAAAATAATTTTGGCCTCTTTAATTGTAAATAGGACAAATTTAATGTTTTAAACATTTTATAATATTGAGATTCCAACGACTGTAATATGAGAATTTGCATAAAACGTGTGTGGAATATCTTAATTTCAAATTGTAATACCAACAGCTGCATTTGAAATACTTGTGTAACTTGGCAAAGATATTGATTACAAGCTCCCTGAGGATGACACGATAGTGTCGAAACATGTAGGAGTGTGATAATTTGCGAAATAATTGTGAATTTGTTGGTCATAGTACAAAATAAAGAATAAACTTTTTTTGCAGGAATTCAAGAGGCAAGCTCAGCTTTATCTGCTTTGCAGCAGTGAGTACCTGCACCTTGTTTTCTGTAAAGGGGTGTACGACCGGCACAGACTCTTGTACAAAATATACTGCTTTTAACCTCTTTTAAAACTTTAGCTATGCTACAGTGAAACTGTACCATGGAAATGGCAGGTTTTATCACTCGGCGCACAGAAGTCAAAAGAAAAATGCCAGACTGCTATTACATTATATCAGGTGCAAGTGGACTGGTTACAGTACAGTCAGAATCTAACGGGCATGCGCAATGTAGCGACGACACTTTTGGTATTTCTCCTCCATTAATACTTGATAACGTGTGAATATTTTAACGGTTATTTAAAATTTTTCGCGCATGACAAAGGAACTTGTCCTCGTTCACACTTCGACATGGTTGAAACAGACTTCCTGTAAAAGTACGAATATTGCGTGACGTTTTTTCTAAAGCAACCTGACATAAAATTATGAAATCTAAGGCATTTTCTCTGTACTCATGAACATGAAAATGATTTCATCGCAAATGAACCACATTTTCTTAGCAACATTCAAATTGTGGTTCATTAAGAAATTATTCAGCAAATTTTTTACAAGATGGATCCAACAGAACAAAAAGTTGTAAGCCAACATACAGCGTGCATGCCGAGAAAATATCGAAATAATAACGAGATTTCAACTTTGATAAACTCTGACAACATGCACTTCAGCTATTTGGTTAAGAGGAAATACGAACATAGTAACAATCGTCACATCACCATATACTATACAACAGGTTGTTAATGGTGATGCGTGTCTGGAGCATATAACCGAGTGCTTGAATTAAAGCTTCAGCGCCTCTTTTCTACAGTTACGTTTCTGATATTCATCACGCTCTGTCACTACTGTGCTGTAACAAAAGAAATTACGAGCGAGCTGATAGCTACAAATCCACTATATTAATCCTAAAAGTAAGAAGTAGAGCAGTTCCGTTACAGGCCTGGGGTGGCCCAGAGGGTCCAGGAAGTTTAAGTTCCACATGACAACGGCACAGAATAGTGATATGGTTGTCGGCCTTATGCATCAGCCGCCTTTACCCCCAGGAAATACTCCTGGTTCTCATTTCTATTAGAGGCTGAGTCAAACCCAGGGCCATAGTGCGATCGGAAGAATTTTATGTCAATTTTATATTCCAATGACACCAACTGGGATCGAACCAGCGACCGTCCGATTTGTAGCACAGCACTTTAACCACTGTGCAACCGCGGTCCCCTAATCCTAAATGCGCGGAAACAAAAAATACAAAAGTGCATTTCAAGCATATTTTCTATTCACCATTGACACTCCGGCCCAAACAGCCGTCTGTTCAAAGAGCATGGCAGTTCTTTCAGCATTTTGCTGCTGTTACTGGCCAGCCCCATAATTTACAGCACGCCCTAGATTTGCTTTTCTATCAGCGGTCATGGCGTTTATAAGGTGTGCGTTTAAAGATACACAAACTGAGTAAAAACGCGAACAGGGTATAAACTGACCATTTACCATAATTCAGAGAAGAATGCTTGGAGCTTTGAGCCACACCCTAGTGTGTCTTCTGTGACAGGTGAACGTAGGCCTATACCTTAGTGTGAAATGCAATATTAGACTTTATATTTATTATACAGCTACATGTACCATACTTGGGCGTAGCGGTGGCGAAGATGGTTGACGCACTGCGCTACAAACCGGAAGGTCGATGGTATCGTTGGAATTTTTAATGACCATAATCCTTCTGGCCGCACTATGTTCCTGGGGTTGACTCAGTATCTAACAGAAATGAGCAGCAGGAATATTTCCTGAGGATAAAGGCGGCCAGGGCGAAAGGCTGACAACCTTACTTTCATGTGCCGACTGACTTGAAATGTGGAAGCCTCAACCTCCTGGGACCCTCATGGCCTATTCAGGCCGGTAATGGGATTGATTTGCCGTACTTCTACATGTTTCCTGTGTATCTCACACCATCTTCAAGGACAACCTACGTCAGATGGTTTTGAGTAGGCATACGTCAATTCTCCCTTAAGATGGAGTAAGATACACCGAAAAATGTAGGTGCAGTGTGGTATAGACACGTAATAAATATAAGGCGTGCATTTAGTTGGGGTAATTGAGACATCTAATACATGAAACGCGCGTAATGGAATACATACAAAAATGAACTACAATAATCTAGCGACTGTATTCAAAAGTGATAAGGTTAGGCGCAGCATTGGCTGTTCTAGTTTGAACACAAAATATTCGCCTTTCTAATGCCAGTTATTTGATTAACAAACATACATGTTGGCAATTAAAAAAAATAATTGGATACCAGAACAAAAACGGCGCAGTCAGCACCATCTTTACTTACTCACTTACTTACTTACTCCGTGGAGCACAGTTCTTCTTGAGAAGCTAATAGGTTTTCAGCTAATCAAGAAAAACACCGCCACCTGTCTCTATCCTGAGCCAGCTCGATCCAGTCCATACACCCATATCCCACTTCCTTAAGATCTATCTCAATATTATCCTCCCAACTACGCCTGGGTCTCCCAAGTGGTCTCTTTCTTTCTGGTTTCCCCTCCAAAACCCTGTATACGCCTCTCATCTCCCCTCCCCCATACGTGTTACCTCTTTACACTTAAAAAAATCGTGGGGCAATGTACGTGTATATGGACGTGCGTGCACGTGTATGTGCACACACCTACGCTCATACAACGTTCACATGCATTGCGTAGGAACTGCCAAGTAAGGGTGAGGGCCACAGTCGCAGGTCACTCTAGAAATGTGGTGTCACAGCATGGAGCCTGCTTTATGTCACAATTTCGGCATTTCGATTTTAAGAGGCTTTCCCTACTTTTCACAAAATCTGTGGACTCCTATAAATATGTGTGTGTGTGTATATATAGCTACGCCCCCCCCCCCCATACAGCTGCTCCGTCACTTCGCACCCATGAAAATGCTGCGACACTAAGATTTTCTTAGGATACAGAAGTTCGGTTTACTGCCACTCTGGATATACCACCACAATTGCGGTAAGCAAATGCTGGCGCTATATTTGGTTGACTGTACATATGTGCATATACAAGACCTAGTACGTACCTCGCAGAGAACGCAGCTCGATGGTGGTGAGAATTGTACGGAACACATAAATACGCTGCGTCAGGGAAAGTGTGATTTGTCAGAGTTATGCCTCGCGCTACAGGCACTAAACTATATAGTTTAAAAGCCTTGTGAATTTTGTTTAGCTTGCGTCAGCTGAAGAGGTATTCCAGATCGCTACGTCCAGCTTCTACACGTGAAATCCGGGGAATCAACGGATCGTGGACATAAATAGGAAAAACATTTCCTCTTGGCCCTAAAGCCTCAGAATGTAGAAACGGAAGGCTGAACTATTACGGGTGTCGACTGAGTGAGACGTTCCCACGCAATATCGAATAGCTTCACGCCTAACCCTCATCATGGCACGTCGGAGAAAGCATACACAACGTGCCTTCTGAATTAGGTGTCTGGATGAAGCAGGTGAAACCAAAGGGTCTTTATCTTTCTAAGTTGACTGGAATCTGACTATTTATCGGTAACAATACTTTGTGTCACTCGATAGAATGACGGAAGTTCTGATATGCAAGAGAAAGTTAGCAGCTGCGGCACACTGAGGCCTATTCGCTACATGGATTCCAAAGTCCAAGCAAATTTAGACCTTTCCTTTGACAGCAAATATTCTTGTCTTAAGAAATATAATTATCATAAATAAGTAATTCAACGGGTTACGGATTTAGCAAGGAATCAAATCCAAGTTCTCACAATAGATGTAGTTGCACAACGAATGCTTGCCGCTGCCCATAATCAAACCACGATTCCTAGGGTTGTCAAACTCATGGTCTTGTCGCTAAACGACTAATATATCCCGGCTACTGCTATAACTACAGCATAAAAAGTTAAACTTCTATCTGCGGTTACTGACTGTCATTACACCGGTATTATTTTCCGATATGTGGCGACAGTGGGAAATAAACCCTGGACGTTTCTTGCCTAAACTCGCGCTGTATGTCCAACACAATAATAGAACACTTTTGAGACAGGAACGGATCAGCAAGTGACACAACTCTATGTTAGCTAGCTGATGATGATGATGATGATGATGGAAGTTATTTCCATAAATGTTGATACAAAGTGTAACGTACTAAGTATATGTGTAGGGTAACAGTGAGGCGCGTTCGCGTAACCAGCGATGCTGTGGAAAAGCAGTAAGTACTACATATTCCATACGTCTATTCTTGCCTTAGTTATCTCCCATGCAAATCGCGTCTTTGGTGCACCGCATAATATTGTCAACTGTGGGCAGTCTGGCACCGTCATATTTTGCCACATTATCCCACAAGCGGGCACGATCTGCGGAAAGAAAGTCATTCAACATAAAACGTATGTTTTCATTTTTTCTACAAGATTTGTCTGAAAAAATTTCTTACTGTAAGAAGAATAGATTTCATGTCAAGTCCCCGTTTTTCTTGCCAGATTTGAAAACATGATTTTCTCCACAGATTTTCGAAAAACATTCAGTTATCAATTTTCATTCAGAAATGGGGGGTTTCCATCCCGTTGTGTGTACATGTAAATAGTATTCTTTATTAGACTGTCGTTACACAACAATATGGTACAATGTTTTTATTATGCAACTATCAACTGAGCGACATGTTTCGACCTTCAGGGCCATCATCAGGCTATATAAAATAATGGTAGTTTGATATGGTACAAACGGTAATATTACCTGCGGGATCCCGTGGTTTACAGTTCAATACATACTAAAATATAAAATGTGATAAAATTAGTATCAGATACCTTTATGATAGTATTCACTCTGAGGTTTTTCTGTGTGTGCCGCGTGTGTAGCGGTAGTTGTGCAGCTGCACAACTACCGCTACACACGCGGCGGTTCAAGTCTTTTGGAAACCGGGTAATACTGCAAGCCACGATGAGCCTATAGTTCGAACAGAAAAGTCTATATAGCCTAACGTTTTTAAAGTAGTTGCAGAAATGCCGTTTTATCAAACAAGGTTATTTGCAAATGACGGAGTAACATTCATGGAACGAAGTCCATCTTGAGAAACTACAAGCTCACGTTTTAAGATATTTTCTGTGTGTTATGGAACAAGAATACTCTTCACCGTGCTAACAACAGCCTGTCACTTGTCCCTAACCGGAGCCAAATGAATGCAGTCCACTCCATCCAACCATATACTCTTACTATTCATCTTAATATTATCCTCTCTTTACACCTAGATTCAACTCTAAGAGCACTTTAATCCTTTGAAGACTGAAACTATTCAAATTGTGTCCGACAGTCAGTTCCTACCCAAAAGAGAGCACAATATGAGACCATTATAACAACGAACTAGATAACATTGTTTAGGAAATAATCGTGGGTCGGGATAGCTCAGTCGGTATAGAGACTCGCTACAGGCTGGATGGCCCCGGGATAGAATCCAGGTTGGGGTGGAGACTTTCCGCACCCGTTCGGACCACCCATCCTTCTAAACAATATGTACCGGGCCTCTTTCCCGGGGAGTAAAGCGGCTGGGGGGTAGACCACACACCCCAATTTAGTGTCAAGGTTAAAGAAGAGATCTTCAAGTGCAGTTAAGTTATCATTCTTAAGGTGATTAACTCGAGGAGTATGAGTTTGAGCTGGTCATACTCTACGCAGGCGAAGAGAACAGGCATACAAAAAATTCAGAAACCATCGAAGGATTGGAATGCTTCCGGGGGGGGGGGGGTGGGGAAAAAAAATAATGGGATAAAAAAAAGGAAATAATGGAAAAAAGGTGGGGAATTTGATTGGAAAGAGGGCGGGGGCAAAAAAGGGCTTTTCACACAATTGTGGGGGGTGGGCCC
>Ga0123352_10002919_pt1 | contig 24292 bp, 13 predicted proteins | sample TergutLab28metaG_FD_89700 | JGI IMG/M metagenome (GOLD analysis project Ga0123352, IMG submission 89700) | Labiotermes labralis P1 segment gut microbial communities from Petit-Saut dam, French Guiana - Lab288 P1 | ecosystem: Host-associated > Arthropoda: Insects > Digestive system > Gut ...
CAAGGCTGTTAAATAAAATGAAATACCAACTTGATGCAACAATGTAATTTGTTGAAGTTTCCTTAGCTCGACATGTTTCGGGCGCTTACGCCCATCATCAGGAGCACTAGATGTTAAGTTGCAGCACATGGTTTTCTGCACCCAGTTTGTAGATGGGTGGTGGTCGTGAGAGCCGCTGTGTAGGTCGTGTGTATGGTTTGGATGGTGCCGTGCGACTCTGTAATAGATGGAAATGCAGCTGTATCTTACGTTGCAACGAACAAAGAAACGTCCGCCTCTGTCAGACAGTCAACGCTTTTAGCAACAGGAATACCGCACTCTCACTACTACGTTTTATATCTACATACTTCACCAGATTCCGTTTAATTCCAAGTAATTTCCGAGATAAAACACGAGGACGGGTGGGCATATAATTCGTTTATTCTTATGCAAAGATGGCGTCGTAAGTTTGATGTGACAACAGATCCTTGGCAAAGAACCGCATTGCTGCTGTGTTAATGTCCTGAACTCAATAGCTGGCCAAAGATAATAATGTATATGATCTTTGGCCAGCTATTGCAGTTCTCACCTTCTCCGACATTGTGTATTACACTGTTAACAGTACTAAAACGATACTCCTTGACTGCAGACATTTCTACTGTCGTGACGTACTATCAGGCATTACTGTTCTAGAGTCAGGAGCTTCTGTCTTCGATTCTCGGTCCGAAAAGCGCCTAACACCAGGTTCTCTTAGTATTTCTAATTTGCAGCTTACAAATATTACCTCTACACTGGTCGTAATGGTTTCATTTTGAGTTATTCATCAGTCGAGACTACGGGCTTCCGGGATGTGATGTTGTGTAGTTTGGTAGCTAGTGTCCCTCATTTTGGAGAACATGCTACCTCAGTAATCGACTTCAATAACGTTTTATTAACTGAGCCGGTAAGATGATTATGATTGATTAAATAATTATGGCCGTTTATACCACTTGCTTGTGTACACGGCTAAACAGAACAATAAATACTGACAAAAGCGTCAGTTTTGTTTATTTATGCTTTAGGGCTATTTGAAGACCCGATCCGTAGCTAAGGTTATATTGCTGCAAATGGTGGGCTCATTAGTTAGTAATGAATTGGCAGCGATGGGGAAGGAGGCGGGTATGACCAGATTTGAAAAACTACCCCAGCATTTGCCTGGAGGTAGGCTACTGAGCAAAACCACGAATCACGTCAATGTGTATTACCGGTCGCAGTAACCTTATTCTTCTTGTTCTCAGATGGCACTACAATCCGCTGTGGACCTTCACCTCCTTAATGGAATTCTCCCTGTCAGCTCTGTTTTTTTTAATCTCTCTTTACAGTTTTTTATATTACGTCTACTAATGTCTGTACACAGTTCCACCATCAGTTTATTGGTCGTCCTCTTAGGCGACTTCCCTGGGTATTATTGTTAAATACTGGACTTTAAGTATAAAATCCCTCCGATCGCACTATGGCCCTGAGGTCGACTCAGCCTCTAACAGAAATGAGTACCAGGAGCATTTCCTGGGGTAAAGGCGGCCGGCGCGTAAGGCTAACAACCTTACCACCATCCTGTGCCGTTGTCATTTAATCTAGGAACCTTAACTTCCTGGAACCCTCTGGGCTACTCCAAGCCTGCAATGAGACTGCTTTACCTTTTAACTTTACTTGATTTTAAGTCGCAGTACCCCCACCCCCGACAAATATTAAATGTGAATATTCGATTGTTTTGCGGTGTTACGTCTTGCCTGGTGGTATATAACGACATTCGGTAGAATGGCGATGTCTTAGTCTTCAGGGTGAGGCAGTCCGGTCTTCTTGGACCACTTGACTCTGAAGATGAAGACAGCACAAACCTTTGAAACGTCGTATATGGTATACCCATCGACGCGGCGTAAACATCCCAGAATATTTAACATTCATAGGTCCGCGCATCAAAATATTTAGAAGAATATATGGTCCTAAATATGAAAACGGGGAATGGAAAAGTCGGACTAATCGAGAACTAGAAGAGATGGGCAAAGGAGAAAATATAGTAAAATGGATAAAAGGGCAAAGGATAAGCTGGTTAGGTCAACTGGAGAAAATGGAGTAGGATAGGATGCCCAAAACATCTTCACTCAAAAACTGGAAGGGACGAGAAGAAGGGGAAGACCCAGGAAAATATGTAAAGAGGAAGCAGAAAGAGATCTTCAAGTGCTGGGACTGAGAAGATGTAGAGAGTTGGTGGCAGATAAAAAAGATGGAAGGACATTGTTCGACAGGCCAAAGCCCACAGTGGTCTGTAGTGCCAATGGAAGAAGAAGAAGGTGGTCCGTGCAACACTAATATATTTTCAGAGTACAAGCAACAAGATGCAACGTTTCTCAAATTTATTTTTTCTCTTAGACGCTCTACATGTTTCAGACGGTTTTTCCGTTCATCATCACGAACACAAAGCTGTACGTACAGCGTCAGGCATTTGTCATACCGTTACTGCTACCTGCTGCTAGCAGCAGGTAGCGTCTTACAGAAATAAATAAATATGAGAAACGTTGCATCTTGTTGGTTGTACTCTGAGAATATCCCACAATACTCGAATCTTCAGTAACGCCACTGTAAGAACCTCATATCTCACACGAACTGGGTGTACTTTCCATTCATTCGCGACTTGGGGACAAATGTGAATCACTAAGGTCGATAATACAGCTAGCTGAAGAGACTGCTGCCTACGGCGGACTGCTGGCATGTCTAGTAAGACAGATCGCTGAAGGAGAATAAAATTAGAAGTTCATGGCGTGAAGCAGGACTAAGGAGACGGTAGCAAAAGGATTTAGATTCTGTTACTGGCAGTAAGTCGCCTTATCCGCAAAGACAAGTCACGTAAAAAATGTCGAAGAAAAATTACGAACCGTGAATAATCCAAGAAGTAACTTTCTCGATTGCATTGTGACATCCTTCAGGTACAAGTATCCCCATCAGCAGTGTAATTCCAGATTCTTTCAAATCATTTTAATGTTACAATTTTAAGATTGTCAGTTTTAATAATTTCCAAGTTGAACTTCTAACTGGCTGTCGAAACAAAGAATTGGGTCTTTGATTTATGAAAGAGCAGTACTAGAATTTAAGTATAATAGGCCAAGTTAAGTATAAATGTTTACAGTCAGGCTCCTTTACCAGTTGTTTCAAGGAAACCTCGTGAGAGTGTGAGGATTCTGTCTCTCTTACTCTGTGTGACCTTATATGTTGCACCTATGTTTCAACATTACTACTAAGTCTTTAGATTCCCAAACGAAGGTATTTCGGTCTTCTGTCAGGAGCCCTGTCGCTAGACTGCGCCACTGAAATATCGGAACAAACTAGTGGAACATCCGTTGAAAATTCAAGTGGCTAAATATGACAGTTCTCGTCTGTGGCTACGGCTTCAAAAGGCAATTACTCATCCACATTTCCGCTCTATTCATTAGGTTAATCTAACATTTATACGTACACAAACCCAAGACTCCCAAATAACCTACCTGCGAAGGTAGTAACGCACATTCAGTGCTTGTAATACGCAACACGACCGATCCTAGTAGCCGCGCGGTCTAAGGCTTGGTCTTCGCCTGTTCGCTTGCTGGGATTTTGGGTTCGAATCCTGCCGGGGCATGGATGCCTTTCTCTTGTGGGTGTTGTGTGTTGTCAGGTAGAGATTTCTGCGTCGGGCTGATTACCCGTCGTGAGGAGTCCTGCTGATGAATGTGTGGTGTGTCTGAGTGTGATCGTGAAGTCTCGGCAATTAGGATTCCCATGCCCATTAGGGGCGCCATAAAAAAAAACATGGCCTCTTCAGACAATATAAAGACAGTGTAATTGAATATATATTTTAGTGTCAAACACCAACCTTGAAATATGTAAACAAAACTGCCAATTCATGTGTTCACCTGTGAAGGTGTGGTGATGTTACAAAAGTGAAGGTTTCCCAAAATCTAATTTTACTATCGGAAAGGTCGAATGGCTTTTTTTAATTGATACATGTTACTGACTTATTTTCTGTTGGCAAGAGAACATTCTTCTTGGACATTTCGACCTTTTAAGATGGGACCGCTTTGTTTTGTCGAAACGTCGGGTACTAAATACCCAGTTGACGCAACGTTACAGCCCCAGACGAATACCTCATCAGTACCGCATCGAAAGACGATAAACGCTCATTAGGATTAAACCTTATGCTTTAAGAATGATTACGTAAGTGTATTGTATATGCTTTCGTTCCAGTAATTCATTCTAAATGGCGATGCTGTCGTGAACTGTAAACCAGTTACGGTGTGTGTACAGATACCGGTGTGTCAAGTACACTAAGTGCAGTCTACAGTCTACACGGCAGCACACACACAAAGCTTCACGTATAAAATGTGTATGTAGTGGAGAATGGACAAATGGGCGAATGGCGGACAATTAAGCAAATCTCATTACTGCTCAGAAATCTGATACTTGATTTCAGTGTAACACATATTACTGACAAGCCTGATATTTCCGCTTTCCAGACAACTAGTGTTAATTGGTATAGAACAAATAGTGTCTAGAAGTGAAACAAAAACACACTGTTTTCACCGGTGTTCCCCATCTGTTCGGTCACTACCGAAGACAATCGCAATTGTACAGTCCATGTAAATACACTCTGCCAAGCTCTGTAGGTCTTTAATACTGAAAATACAATTTAACAGTGTACTAAGCATGGCATAATGTTCACAGGAATAAAATGTGATAATATGATGTATAATGAAGGCCAGCTCCTATTATGAAAGTTTATACTTCGTAACTCCTGTTCATGTACCTTTAAACAGACAGTGTAAGACGGGTATTCTTAAACCTCACACTTGCAGTGGACAATAACCCTGTTCGGAGACGTACCGACAAAAGAAATTCAAGACCTCGGGGGCTGCAGAACAAAATTTTACAGGAGCAATGGTGCAGCTCTACATTTCCATGGCCACTTTGTTAAATACCAGTAGACATTACAAAACTACGATAAAGAATTGATTTACAACGAAAAGTAAAGACTCGGCCATAAATCAACCCAATATATAATTTTATTTATATAAAAAAAATAGGCAGGTTGAGCAACGTGGCTTAAGGTTCAGTTGGATGTGGAGTAATGAGAATGAGAATTGTGGGATAGCATGTTTGATGTTTGGGTGACCGTGCATCTCTGATACAATAGTATAAACAACCAACTAGATGCAACAATAACTGGTGCGTGCTGGTGACAGAGTCACCAGCACGCAACTTCTTCGGTGCATTATACCACAAGCTGTAAACACAGTCTAGTGCTCCTGAGGACGGGCGAAATTATCTCCCGAAACATGTTGAGCTGGTTGAAGTTACTAATAAATTGTTATTGTTGCATCTAGTTGATTGTTTATACTGTTGTATGGGATAGCACGGTCTGGGGGAGGATTGGTGGTGAATTGTCCGTTTTTCCGCGATGAGTTGAATGTTATTCACTTACACCTACAAAAGGAAAAGCACCCCTACTCGTCCGGAAAATAGGCGTAAAAAAGAAACGCCGTCCAAATTAAGAGACTAAATTTGAACGGTGTAATTCAAAGAAATTTTGAGCGAGGATTCCATTTGTTTTCAAAATCATTGCCATTATGCCTACGCCTTGCCTTGCACAGCCGCGACTACCGTACATTTTGGTAAGGATTATGGGTACATTTTATAATTTGCTTCGATGTTCTCTGATCGGTGCGCGGTAGGAAAGAACTGAGAGATGGGAAACACAAAAAGGACAGTGTGGTTAAACGTACGCATGTCGTGTATTTACGTGTATTTAGCGGTGAAGAAACTACCACCTTGACCACCTGCGTTTATTCCTTAGGTAGTCTCAAGCAGAGAAGGATGGACTCAAATAGATTATTATTTAATACAATTATTATCGTCATCATTGTTGTATGGTTTATTTATTGTGTATTCGTCATTCTATAACCGTAACCCTAACATTACTTCCGTCTTCCAAAAATTCTATATAAAGCGATATTCAACTGTTACTTTGTAAACTATTGACCCCGGAGCGTGAGATACGGTCCGTCCTGTGGCGTCGCTCCACGGCGCCCCCGTAAACCACGTGCTGCCAGGCGACTCTAGGGAAAAATTATATCGACAAAATTTCTCTGTACCTCAACGATGGATTATGATCCTATTGAATATTGCCACAACGATGGTCGGAGTTAATTTTCAGGTACAAATGCAAAGTCACGTAAAGTAAACCGGACGTTCGGTTAAAACACATTGATATTAATTGATTTTGAGTTTATTTAAGTCTTGTTTTACTACATCGGTTATACCGAACGCGAAGTTGGAATTAATATGAGTTCTGCATTGTGACGGGAGTGGTTATGGCGTTTTTACAAAGTGCAGCCTCGAGTAACTGAGGCAATACACGAAACATTTCAGTCAAGATGGTCACTGTACGTAATGTGAAGGTAAAGGTAAAGCAGTCCCTTTACAGGCCTGGAGTGGCCCAGAGGGTTCCAGGAAATTAAGGTTCCCAGATTACTTGACAACGGCACAGGATGGTGGTAAGTTCAGCCCTACGCACCGGCCCCCTTTGCCCCCAGGAAATGCTCCTGGTACTCATTTCTGTTAGAGGCTGAGTCGACCCCAGGCCCATAGTGCGATCGGAAGGATTATGTCAATGAAAAATTCCAATGACACCATCTGGAATCGAACCAGCAAACTTCCGATTTGTGGCACAGCACCTTAACCACTGTGCCACCGCGGTCGCTGTACGTAATGTAGAATTCAGAATTCCCAGCGGTGTTCCTCGTACTCTAAGCTTACTAGCCGCTGTCTTCTCATTTTAATTGACCCTTTACAGTACTTGTGATAGTGCACATTTATTGCAGTAATTGCAGTGGATTTTAATATTACAACGTGGATGGGAATTTAAATTGACATTCAGCTGTTTAGTGCATTGAATATAATTTCGATGTCATCGAGGGCACAAAGTGTCTTTATTTATTAAATTTCAACGAGAATTACATATGTTTCGATTTGAAATACTGAATCGTCATCAGAGGTATACTTTACAGATGGGTTACAATATACCAAGGATTGTTACATTCAGTCATTGTGCTTATTAGTTTCATTGAGCTTGTCTTATTTCGTATTCAAACATGTCATTGTAGGCATGCCTGTTTGTGTAGTGTTACTTTATGTGTGTGTGTGTGTGTGTGTATATATATATATATGTAATAATATATTTTATCATCATCATCATCATATGTCTGTCATGGAGTTAGGCCACTTGTTGACCCGTTCCGGTCTCACGTATCTAAAAGTCTCTTCAGAGGTCTGCCACGATTCCTTCTGCCAATAGGGGAATAGTGTTTCATTATATTTTAGTAGGACGTAAAAAGTTATGTGCATTCAATAAACAACCCTGAACGTAATGTTACACGGGGTGCTGTAACCCGTTTGTGAAATATACCACTCGTTATGAATTTGGAATGTATTTGGAATCGATACATTTACACCTCATGTTATAATTTAATAAACAAAATATTGTATGCCTTTGATGGTGTTTAAAGTGTATTCGTTTGGGCTAAATAGACACTTTGTAAAATGAATACATTTTAGAACTTTTGATTAAGTATTTCAGAGGCCTGTCGCATTTTAAAAGTAAATTTCTCAACAGTTATCACGGACAGACAGACAGAATTGACCACCACTCAAGGCTTCGTTTCGTTTTATAAAAGCAGCCTTTTGATCACCCACATCCTTTGAAACCCAAGCAGTCAAGTAGGCTGTTCAGTTCTTTTGTGGATGAGCCTATAGGCATTGCCTTGTGAACGCTTACGGTGGTCTGTATGTGTTCTGGTTTGTATGTATCATGTGGGTTAACCGCCATGTTTCTTGAATATCAAGTCAGTCTTAGTAACGATGTTCTTCAAAAGACTCATAAAACGTGACATTTGTGTACAGTATATTTTATTAAGATTTACAGGAAAATTATTATTTGCAGTTTATTCGATTTGGTATAATACTTTTATTGTCGTTGAAAGTAATGAATGTTAAAATTACATAAAGTTTTTCTGGCGTCTATTTAAGAATATTTTATGGTCCAGTGTCCTCTTTGAGACTCTAACATGAGAATGTTGTTGTTATTATTATTATTAGTAGTAGTAGTATTATTATTATTAATCATTACCATGACTACGAATCATAGAAACCAAAACAGATAAACCCAACGAGCCCTCACAAGCCAAAATAAATAAATAAATAAATAACAAAAAATAAATTATAATTAAAACTACACAAATAAAAATAAATAGAAAATTATAGAACCAACACAATAAAATTGCAGTCTCAACAAAGTAATTAACAAATGTTTATGACTAGAAGAAAAAGTCCAATACCACGAAAATAAATAACAAAAATAAAAAATACAACCACATTGGCATTAAATAAGTTTTAATAATTTTAATTTTAATAATTTAATTTGTAATTTTCTTGTGGTGTTGTGTACTATGCCTATAGCTACAGGCGAAGAAAATAGATTGAGGGAAGATTGGGATCAGATTATGGGGGAGAATATTTGGACAAGCTCTTCAGGAGTCGACTTTTATCCAGAGCTACTAAAATTATATATGACACTAATAAGATCGATAGTGTCGTATGGAGCGGAAGCATGGACGTTGACGAAGAAAGAAGAACAAGCTCTGCTAATTTTTGAAAGGAAAATGTTTAGAAGAATATATGGTCCTAAATATGAAAACGGGGAATGGAAAAGTCGAACGAATCGAGAACTAGAAGAGATGAGCGAAGGAGAAAATATAGTAAAATAGATGAACGGGCAAAGAATAAGCTGGTTAGGCCACCTAGTGGGAATGGAGGAGGATAGGATGCCAAAAAAGATCTTCACCCAAGAACTGGAAGGGACGAGAAGAAGGGGAAGACCCAGGAAAAGATGGAAAGAGGAAGTAGAAAGAGATCTTCAAGTGCTGGAAGTGAGAAGATGGAGAGAGTTGGTGGCAGATAAAAAAAAATGGAAGGACATTGTTCGACAAGCCAAAGCCCACAGTGGGCTATAGTGCCAATGGAAGAAGAAGAAGAAGAAGAAGAATAATATTTGGACGAGGGAAATATAGGGAAATATGAAGTAGCACGACGATGTAGGAAATACCGGCACTGTAATGAAAAGCTTCACCTCTTTATTTCTCGCCAAATATTGTTAGGGTGATTAAATTGAGAAGGGCATATATTCTCAATGAATACAAAACATCAAGGCACTTTGAAGACCTAGGGGTAGAGTGGAGGATGGTATTAAAATAGATCGTGTGTATTGAACTTGCTGAGGATGTGATCCAATGAAGCCTCTCATTCTGTTGCGCGGAGCAGCACGTGCTCGGCTGCCCCCACGTGTACTCTTTTCCTGTAGACGTGATGCCTCTGTTACCACAGCCAGCACTGAATTGTAATCACACTGGCTTACTACCTTTTGTTCTCATTCTGTGCGACTTTCCGTGCAGAACTGAACTTAGACGTTAGTCATAACTTCTTTCATATTTTATTGCACTTAGATTACGAAGTGTTGTGGTTTTATGGCTTAGCAGTTAATCGTATTTCAGATGCGCTCAATTACAATTTTCATATTCAGTTGATGTTTTTGGTGTTGCAAGCTTAAAAGTAAATCTGTCCTTTTGCTTAATTAGACACGGAATCTTGAAGACATCTAGGGGGAGTGGAAATAAAGCTCCACGTATTCTTAACCTTGGCACTTTATCTAGATGGGTGGTTAGCGTCACCCCCAGGCCGTTTACTATCGTAGAGTGAAGACCCAATGCCCACTGGATAGAAAGCTACATTGGCTGCAGAGCCGGGTGAACGCTGAGGAGAAGAAGGAAGTTCTCTGTCCCTGCCGGCCATCGATCCCTGTCCCTCCAGTCGTCACTACAGGCCTACTGACTGAGTTTTTTCTGGCTTATCATATGACTCGTTGCTTGCTAATTTTTGTCGGAATATATCAGGCAAAATATGAACGTAACATTGCCATTTACAATTCTTAGTAACTGTTGCTGGAGATCAGTCAGGCGGTCACTCCATAACGTCGATGCCAGACTGTCTTGCTTCACCTTCTGAAGACCGAAATTCGGAATTTACTTTCTGTTTGATGTGTATTGGACCCGTGCATCATCTTGATAACTGAAGAATAAAATCCAACTGGATGCCACTTATTACTTTATTATGCTTATGTTAGGCTCAACATGTTTCGGACACCATTATGCCCATCATATGGAGCTCACGACGATACCGTTGGTTACCCATAGGCCGTCTGGTTCTCGAGTTGCTGCTGGTTGGAAGTTAAGTGCACTTAACTTCCAACCAGCAGCAATTCGAGAACCAGACGGCCTATGTGGTAACCAACGCTATCGTCGTGAGCTCCAGATGATGGGCATAATGGTGTCCGAAACATGTTGAGCCTAACATAAGCATAATAAAGTAATAAGTGGCATCTAGTTGGATATTATTCTTCAGTTACTTTCTGTTCTCTGTCCTATACTACCAGGAAAACGTGATGACGTCACTTTAAATTATGTTGCAACAGCTTCCCTTTACACCAGTTCTTATTTCGTCATTCATGTTCTCATACTGCAGCTGACATTGCATAATAAGTTACACCAATATATATGCATGTTACACAGTTAAAGTCTAGTGGATGTCGCATGTACGACCCAGTTGCACGCTAAAACTCTGAATTTCACACAATACGTATATATGTTCCGTGTGGCTGTTATAATATTAAACAACGTCTATTTCTCCATAAAACATTCACAGATTGGTCCTTTAATTGAAGCACTGTACTGTCTGTGAGGTACGAACCTATAATTCCGTTCGTTTTTCTTTTTCTTCCGCTTTGTCAAGGATAAGGCCTTTAGGTGAGTCATCTCCGTTGTGTGTGGTTTTGTACAAATAAGGAAAAAGTTTTAATAAGTCACAACACAACTAGTATTGTAGGTATTTTATTTCACTTAAGGTGTCGACACGTTTCGGCCCTTATTTTTGGGCCATCATCAGGTCACAAACATAAATTGAGGTAGCTATACAATGTAAATCATAAAATAAGTTATATAGATCTAAAATTCGACGAGACTTGCATTGTATAGCTTCCTCAATGTACGTTTGTGACCTGATGATGGTCCAAAAATAAAGGCCGAAACATCTCGTCACCTTAAGTGAAATAAAATACCTACAGTACTAGTTGTGTTTTGACTTATTAAAACTTATTTCTTATTTGTACAAGGATAAGGCCATTTGGGCACATTCTGAACATCTTCACCGGCCGGACCATCTTTTTTTTTTTTGTGTGTGTTTCTTCGTGTTTCATTTTCAATTCTGGGCTTATAATTCAACTCCGTCTTGGGAAGTTGCTTGTCTTCCTTCTTTGCGAAGTGATTTCTGTATTTAAGTCTGTATTTCTGAATATCTTATACAACACTGGTTACTCGTAATTGCTTTCTAATTACTTCATTATGTAAACGATCTTTCTTGAGGCACCCGCTGATGTTCCGAGGAAATTCAGTCATTGAGCTCGCAGCTTTCATGTGTCGTCCTCCGTCAGCGTCTAGCTTTCCGATTCAGGTGCTATTTTTTGTTTATTTTTAATTGAATATTCTTTTATATGATTTTCTGCATAATATCTTCTGATAATCCCATTTGTTTTATTCAAATTAATTGCTTCATTTTCCACTTCGACTCTCCACTAATATGAATTTGACGTTCCGATGACCGTGCATCGTGTTATACTCTTGTAATAAAACCAACTAGATGCACTGATTTCTCAAATTTATTTTTGGAATAAAACTCTACATGTTTCGGTCAGTTCCTCTGTCCTTCGTCAGGAGTTTTTCACTGTACACACAGAAAAACCTGTATGACATATACCATTGCTGTGTGTACAGTGAAAAACTCCTGATGATGGACAGAGGAACTTTCCAAAACATGTAGAGTTTTATTCTAAAATTAAATTTGAGAAATTAGTGCATCTAGTTGCTTTTATTACAAGAATCTCCACTAATAGTTTGTGTTTCCAAGACATTTAAACGTACGAGGATCTGAGGTTTCCGAAGTGCTGTTGTTGAGGATTCAGGTCCTCTGGGATATGACGTCAGGTCATTGGCTTCGTGTTTTCAGACGTTTGGAAGGAACTTTTTCCTTCGTATTCAAGTCTTTAACGGTTGAGGGTTCGAAGAAGAACTTGAGACCCTTTAGTCCTGGAAGATGAGGGTACCACGTTCCTTCTAAACGTCTAGCCCAGCGACGCAGCGTCACATAGCAGAACCTCGGGATTTTCATATTCAAATACGTCGCCCTGTTGGTTATGTATTTATTTTCTAGGTCTGGTGATAGTGGTTTTCTTTTCAAGACATTAAAATGTACTGAACTGTTAAATTACACTTTATTTTCCAAATTAGTTTTTCACTTATGCATTTTCTTTTTTAAATATATGTTAACTTTCAGTTGTATGATAATTTGTTTTAGAGAACGTATTTCCATTGATAGGTATTCCGCTTTGCAGATGTGTAATTAAATGTTTTAACCTCTTCAGTTGTATGAGTATGATTACTTCCTACAACTTCTGAACGCAGTAATTCTTCCCTTCAGTGTGTCTGTCTGTGCAATGGATATAGTCGTCTCACATCTTATACTGGCTTTGTGTACAGCACTGTACAATGCTGTCTGCTGTTGTTTCTCAGACGCAGTTTAAACAGCACTGTGTTCGTGCTACAGCACTCTGTAAAACGTAAGTACTTCTAAAGCACTTCTTCTTGCAGTCATATATTACTCCGTTAATTGACAATGTAAATGACAGTGAAGACAGCCAATGCCCTTGTCGTATCCTTCTAGCGATTTTCAGTTTTGAAACTGGATGATCCGAGGTTTGCTTCCCGGTTCGGACAAGATTTTTTCTCTTCTCCAAATCATACCAGACCGGCTTTGTGGTATACTCAACCTCCTGTTTACTGGGTACCGGAATTCTTTTTGATGGGGGTAAAGCGACCGGGCCTGGATTTTACCACTTACCTCCAACCAGCTTCGAGATTAAGAATGTGTGTAATTATGCCTCTATTTTCCGTATGTGCATTCATGTTTTGGAAAGGACAACTTTACCTCTTACCTTTCAACCAAAGAATCATGTGATGTCCGGTACGTACAGGGCCAACACGACAGTAGCATCTACATACAGATTGTATATACGGCCACCACACCGACTGACTTCATGAAAATTGTAGCAACATAATGATTTTAGTCCATTTTATTGTAAATAGTGCAATTTTAATGCTTTAAAGATTTCATAACATTGAGATTTCATGGACTTTAATATGAGAACTTGCATAAAACCTATGTGAAACGTCTTAATTATAAATTGTATTACCAACAGCTGCATTTGTAATACTTGTGTGACTTTGCAAGGTATTTATTACAAGCTCCCTGAGGAAGACACAGTAGTGTTGAAACATGTAGGAGTTTTTTTAACTCATGGTTCCGTACATCACAATTCAATGTGACTTTGCAGTGAATAAATAGCTGCATTTGGGAGTGTTACAGCTTGTGAAATATTTGTGTATTTGTTGGTCATAGTACAAAATAATAAAAGACGAATGGTACTCGTATTAAAATAAAAAAAAATAGTTCTCAGTATAATCTTAGCAACTAACCAACTTAATGCACAGTCTTGTTTTTTAATAAGTTTATTATATTCCTGTACATGTTTCGAGCACTGTTGTGCTCATCATCAGGAGGTCAAATTGTATTATACAGCATCTGGTATCATCACGCTCTGTAGGTGGCCGTCCGGTGCGCAGGTTGCTCACCGGACGGCCACCTACAGAGTGTACCGATACCAGATACTGTATAATACAATTTGACCTGATGATGAGCACAGCAGTGCTCGAAACATGTAGAGGAATATAATAAAAAAAGTAAAGCAGTCTCATTACAGACCCGGAGGAGCCCAGAGGGTTCCAGGAAGTTAAGGTTCCCAGATTTCGTGACAACGGGACACAGGATGGTGGTAGTTTGTCAGCCTTACGTACCGGCCGCCTTTACCCCCAGGAAATACTCCTGGTACTCATTTCTGTTAGAGGCTGAGTCGACCCCAGGGCCATAGTGCGATTGGAAGGATTTTATGTCAATGAAAAATCCACTGACACCAGTTGGGATCGAACCAGCGACCAGAGGAATATAATAAACTTATTAAGAAACAAGAATTTTTGCATTAAGTTGGTCAGTTGCTAATATATACTGAGATGCACGGTCAGCAAAACATAAAAAAATAGTTCCCATATTGTTCATTACACCTTGTCCTATGTTTATCATTAAATATTCTGCGACGACCTTATGTGGGTATATAAATTTGGAAGGGTAGATCTTGTGCCATATCAGACCTCTAGCGATGGAGATGGAATCGGCCTCTGGAACGCTGATTTGCTTAAACCACCTGACGCGGCTGTCAAGCCGGGAAGATTTGATTAGAAAGCTCTACAGTCTTCTGTCCACAGACACTTTCATCGACAAATTTACGGTTTCGTTCGTCCACTTCTCTGTATGCTTAACGTCTATGCACAGGCCGGGTGTGGATATTTGCGAAGAATTACGAAGATTTACATAATTTTATGAATTATTTGCTTATTTCTATTGAGCCAACAGCAGTTCGAAGTACTGGGTTCCAACTAGTCACCATTATGGTAAAGTCGTGTTTGTCACCCTCGCAAAAAGTTGTTTTCCGATGTATTTTGAAATAATAAAAGCAAGTGTTTTTAGTGACATTGTTATTTAGCCACCGCGGTACGAAATGATGATTACATTACTGATATGTTCATCGCGTGCGTGGTATCCCGTATTGTTTCTGCCGCAGTCTTGTGAAGCAATACTTTTCCAAGTTACGCACATATCAGCGTGTTTTTGGACTTGTTCTTGGTCGTTCTATCAGCCAGCGAAACCAAATTCTTTTAACCCTTCTTCCACATACACCATTAAAATTAAAAATTACATTGTTTTGCGTTGTGCTCGGAGAAGAGTTGTCGAATGTTCTTCTTGCAACTCGGCGAAGCCTCCGAAAGGCACACGGAGGCTGCTATAACATACAAGTAAGTCACATTTTTCATATCAGTGATCAGGATCTAGTGAAAAGTATAAGAAACTAATTCTGCTGAAGCCAACTGAGAAAATGCCCGAATTGCCTGGAAAATAATCTTAGTAATTAACCAACTAAATGCACAAATTCTTGTTTTATAATAAGTTTATTATAAAACAATCATTTATGCATTAAGTTGGTTAATTACTAAGATTAAGCTGAGATGCACGGTCAGCAAAACATAAAAAAAAATGGCTGGAAAATAATTACCATTTTTAAATCGCACGAACTGGGAAGGTACAGTGACTGACACCTTTGAAATCGTTCTGCTTGTACAATGAAGTCTTTAGTGCAACCATGCTTCGTGCTGATTTGCATGGAAATGTACGGTGGACAGTATAGAAAATCATATAAAATTTTAGTGGCTGAATAATTGGATTTTCTGATTGTCATCTGAGCCCAACTGAATCACGGTTATCGCATCTTTCACAATGACATTTTGTTGTACTGTCAAATAGCCTTAGTTTGTTGCAGTTTTGTTTGCTGGTATAATAAACAAATGCCTAGCCCATAAAGCACCATTCATCTGTTGTCTGTTTGATGTATGGGATCAGAGGAATTGGACGAGCTCCTTCCTCATTTCTTGAGTCGCGAATTGCCGACACGTGTAGGGCGATTGTGCACGAACGTCCTGATGTTGTGTATTTTAGCGTCATGCAACAAAAGTTCCGACGTTTCCTCTACCCACGCTTGTAGGGGAAGCAGTGTTACAGCTACACTTTAGACTTGGCACCAGATGGAGGTGGGCGGCCAGTTTCACTGTCCAGTCGCTTTACCACCGGGAAAGAACTTCGGTCCCCATTCAGTAGGAGTCTGGGTGGAACCTACAGTCGGTCTGGATGTACAGGAGAAGAGATAAATCTCTTTCACCTGCCGGGATTCTAACCCCTGATCATCCGGCCCATAGTTTAGTCTGTATACCGACTGAGCCATCCCGATCCTTCTGCGTCGTATTGCATATCTAAAATGTTAGTAAATGTTTCTGTCAGATGCAACTAATATGTGGCTGGTAATTCATACCACAAATTCTCTTCATGTTTAGGTATTGCCTGCAATCATCTGACGAATATCGTGTTGCAAAGTACGTGTATTGCGGTAGCATCGCATGTATTTCCCTATACAATATGTTAATAATACATCGGTCATAAAAGTAATAAAATATCTGTCAGTGGGATTTCGTTTTTGTGTGGCTACCTTGTTTACTTGTTTATCACACAATATAGTCAAATTGGAATCCATTTTTAGGAACGTTCGCAAAATTGCGAAGAGCGTTATTTGTACATTGGTCCCCTGTTTTTGCTAAGGTTGTCTCCGCTATTAAGACGCTGTTGGTCGTGGTTGGCGTCCTGTGCAGTTACTCCTGTATGTGTTTGAAGGACGTTAGTTGTTGTGGTTGTTGTTGTTGTTGCTGTTGCTGTTGCTGTTATAGATTCTTGCTTTGTCTTATTTTGAATTAGATTAATTTGCTGTTGGATCCAGTAATGTCATCATTCTCGTCTAGTGTAATGGAATGATCGGTTTCACGTTACTCTAACATTATAAATAAGCAACTCTACAATAGAGAAATCAAACTTTGTCAAAAACGAAATCCTAGGGTTATTTATTTTACTATCCTATCATTAATATTTTCTTATATATATCCTAGCGCAGTTATCATCTTACTGATCCCCCAGACCGGAAATTACGGGAGACAACTTGATGACACGTGTTAGGGGAATGTCAGCTGTTTTTTGTTACTTCTGTTTCACCTATCGCTAGTTATCTGCCTGCGTTTCCTGCATCACCTGGTGGTGAGAAAGAGAACCTGTTATACTGCTGACTACATCGTCTGTACCGTTCAAATTGCCACACCTGTGTTTTGTTTCTTTTAACAATGCTTCTTTTTTCTTACTGAAACGTCATTCAATGACATGACATGACATGACATGAAAAGTTGCAAGGTATTCATACCGGTGTTCTTCCAGCAACTATGAATTAAGAAGCACCATATACATATCGGATTTCTGCCGAAACATCGTGCATTGTATTTTCCATGTAGAATTTATGCAAGGGTAACAGGTCTTGGTACGAAATTATAACGCATTTTTTACCGTAATTGCTTCGACCTATACAGAGAGGTCAGCGTGACTTGTGGAATTAGAGCCGTAGTTCACTCAGCAATGTGACTGCTACAATGGAATGCTGCTGGCAAAGTGGAATACTGCCTCATAGGCCCATCTTGTGATGCTATCGCACTGAAGTGCATACTGTAGTCATAAAAACGAGCAGTGAGTTATACATCATTGTCGTATCGTTCCCTGAGCAAACTGAAACTCTTAAGACAGCTGAATGTCTGAAGATAATGGGCGTTACGCTTACTCTGAATTTGTTTCATCTGCTTTTGAATTTCCTGGCTTGAACCGTCTGCGGTTGAAGTTCTGTGATCTTCTTTTGTAAAAGAGTTTCTGAGAAGTGACCAGCATTGTTGGGAACTTAATAGTTTATTGACAAAGGGCGGATAATGTGGCATATTATACAAAAGTAACGTGAATTGAAATCTCACCTTAACTCGTGTGAAGTGGCTCTGTCTTTCCATATATTGATTACCGTCGAATGTGGCAATGAAATACGTAAATTCGTTCAGAATTTTCACATATGCCTCGTCTCCCCTGCCTTTACTTTGAGACATCTTTTAAGAGGATATGATGCAGTCGTTTCGGCTGGTAAATAGTCACGAACGTTTCGGAGGAGGGTAGTACCACTGTTTTTAAACCACAGTAACTGGAGAAGCGGAAATGCTGGTGACTGTTTACTAATCGACACGGCAGCTTTATTATCACCGCTATGATAAGCTCCGATCTCGTAAGATGTAATAAAGAATGTTTTTCAAATACCATCTTATTGCACTATTTATTTACTTGATGAAACACACGTTAAAATACGTACGTCTAATCCATTAAAATTTTTTAATATAGCACTCTACATGTTTCAATCCTTCCGGATCATCATCAGGGAATAAATTTTTCTGTCATGTTGGTTAAGGAGGTAGTCCTTACGAGGCGTAATGGTAAAACCAAAATATGTTTGGGCTGTCGCCACCCGCACTTCTGTACGGGATGGATGGTACTAGTTAATTTCCAGTTGTTTTCGATTGGTAGTACCACTGGAGGGGGAAGGGAGGCAGAATAATCAATTAAATACAGTGCGGAGTTTATGAATGTGTGGAGATTACCTCCATGAACTCCGTAAATTTTTGTTGGCGTGGTGCAGCGACGAAAGACCTATGGATAATACGCCCCAGATCCATGTATTAGGTGTTCAGGTGTGTTCGCGCTGCCGCCGGTTCATTCGTTGGCAGAACGCCTCATAACGCTTTAGATCGCTGAATGGGATTCGAGAACTGGCCGGGTTACAGCGAAAGGAATAAGAAGATCCAATGCTAAGGGGGTTTGACGATGTTGTAGGACAAGGGTCAACAAATTTTCGAAAAAGTGTGATTTCTAGACGCCTAAACGGTGACATGGAGCAAGTTCCATACCTATGACCCAAAAATATTAGGCGCTACTGAAAATTGAGACGTCTGGGGCACCTGGCACCGCGGATTTACCGGGTGTGTGTGTGTGTGTGTGTGTCTAATTGCGTGTGATCTAGGACCCTCAAAAAGAGGCAGTGTAACCCAGATTTGGGCTGTAGCGCCACAACAAAACCAAAATTATTTTTTTGTCACTGATTTGGTATTCAGAGGACCGCCCATCGTGATATATTCTTATAATAAAAGCCAACGAGATGCACTATTTCTCAACTTTATTTTGGTAATGAACTCTACATGTTTCGGACAGACTTACTGTCCAGCATCAGGAGTCTCAACACTGTATTCCCAGCAATAGGTATCTGTCATATTAGTTATGTTTACTGTTTGCTAGCGAGGTCAGGATGTAGTTCTTTACCAAAATAAAGTTGGAAAATGGTGCATCTGGTTGGCTTTTATTATAATAACTCAATGTCACTGCGGCTGCTACCTAAATTCAACTGGAGTAGCTGAATTAGGAAAAACGCGCGCAGTTGATTCGTGTCACCGTTAGGTGTAATTTTGGACACTGCCCTTAATACGAGGGAGTGTCTTCAGTTAACCGACTTTTAAATCAACCTGTATATCCTAGGCTATTTATGCAGCATCCATAAGAACTTAAGAAGCCATCGTTTCGTCCCCCGCATGCACACTGTATGTACCTTGTGATGTACTAAAATCAGTTTCTCTCCTAACACGTCACATCGCCTTACCCCTACGCAAACACTTCTACCGTAAATAGCACGTGAATTCAGTAGAACGTCACGTAATGATCTGCGAGCCAAGGCCATCTCTTATACGCTAGCATTTCCGTCGCCCTATGAAAAATGCATTTGCTTTTATAAGAAACAGATTTTTTACATTCCTGGTACTCATGGGATGAAAATAAAAATAGCTTTTATTGCAGTTGAGATTAGTCTGTGAATGGAATTCGTTGTTGGAAAGCGGCAGTATGTCAGCCATATTAACTGGATGTAAACTGAATTAGAATTGTGTCCTGTTTGCGTAAATACACGTATTTTGACTGTTTGTGTGCGAGGTAGAAGTCGTTGCTGCCGATGACATGGTGTTTCTACTGGTCGGATGGAAACACCAGTTACTTACTTACTTACTTAGTTACTTACTTACGTACTTACTTGCTCCATGGAGCAGAGTCCCTCTTGAGAAGCTAACTGGCTTTCAACTACTCAAGAAACACCAGTTACTTACGTACCTGCTTACTTACTTACATACTTACTTACTTACTTACGTACTTACTTGCTTACTCCATGGAGCAGAGTCCCTCTTGAGAAGCTAACTGGCTTTCAGCTAGTCAAGAAACACCAGTTACTTACTTACCTGCTTACTTACATACTTAACTTACTTAGTTACTTACGTACTTACTTACTTACTTACTTACTTACTCCATGGAGCAGAGTCCTTCTAGAGAAGCTAACTGGCTTTCAACTACTCAAGAAACACCAGTTACTTACTTACCTGCTTACTTACATACTTACTTACTTAGTTACTTACTTACTTACTTACTTACGTACTTACTTGCTTACTTACTTACTCCATGGAGCAGAGTCCCTCTTGAGAAGCTAACTGGCTTTCAGATAGTCAAGAAACACCAGTTACTTACTTACCTGCTTACTTACATATTTACTTACTTAGTTACTTACGTACTTACTTGCTTACTTACTTACTCCATGGAGCAGAGCCCCTCTAGAGAAGTTAACTGGCTTTCAGCTAGTCAAGAAATTCCCCGCATATTATGGAACCCGAAGGTTCATTGCCGCATTCACAGGTGCCTGCCACGTGTCCCTATCCTGAGCCAGCTGGATCCAGTCCATACCCCCACATCCTACTTCCTGAAGATTCATCTTGATATTATCCCATCTAGACCTTGGTCTCCCAACTGGTCTCTTATGGAAAAACCAGTGCCGTTACTTTACGTTACTGTACGTGCCATCTACATTTTGCTTTCAGAGGGTATTTGTTTTGTTTTGTGTGATTCTCAACTAAACAACAATCTTGTTCTTTAAAAAGGCATGAAGCTGTTGTGTTTAGTGTGCTGTAGGAAGTGAACTTTGAAATGTGATTCATCTGTACGGGCTTAAAAGAGGTACAAATGGGGGAATACAAGGAAGGCAGTTAATTTTTACGTGCCAGTTATTTAGAACTAATTATCTTTCTGTCGTGTTGTGTTGGATAACGCAAAGGAAAACAAGAAATTCGCGGTACTCGTTAGAAACATCTCCAACATTAGTGATCCAACGTTTAGGTGACTGTAAGTCAAACGTTACTGGGTAAAAAGTGCGCGTTGTTTAAATGTTTAACGACGATAAAACTGTCAATTATTCAAGGATCCGTCGTTGTGATAATATGAAATGGCAAGAGTGCATTACGATTTGCCATTTCGTGTATTTCCTGTCCTTATTGTTGCGAAATAATTTGCCGAAACATGTAGCGAGGCTGAACTAGTAGTCTAGTGTATACACACGTAACTGAGTTGTGTTAAAACTGGGACTAATACAATATTAACACTGGTTTTCTTGCTAAGTTATTAAAAAAAGGAGAGGAAACGTATACTGTAGGTTGGGGAGTTCGTTTAGTGACTTTGCGTATGTAACTGACCTTCATATTAAGTTACACCAGACCTAATTCACAGCACCATCACATCTGTCCACAGTAATTAACAATACGTGTTGTCGGATGCGACGCCCTGTGTGGTATGATAGATACGCACAAACGTGCGTCGAAAACTCCTGTATTTATCTACCAAACTTTACGGCGTCATACCCCAAAAGACCGCGATCTTAAAAATGTGCTGTCAGACGTACATTAAATCTTGAAAATAAAAACGTGGGCCAATGGGATTACTTGCTTTGTTTGTTTGTTTATGTGTGTCTTTGTGTTCTCCATTTAAAATTCTGACCCATTTGACCGATGGTCATGAAAAGTGGTATGAAAATCACGCCATTGGAATACACCCCAACATCGCTTTGCTCAATAGTAATGATAATTCACTTTAGCTCGTTATTACTAATGCGCTGGTCCAACAGCCGTATGACAAATCACAACAATATAAGGAAAATACGCAAATAGCAAACAACAAATAACACACAGAAAAGAGATAAAAGCAATCCATGTACAGGCTTGTTCAGACCTGGAGGGTTCCAGCAGTTTGAGGCTCCCAGATTTTAAGACAGCACATGAAGGTGGTAAGGTTGTCAGCCCTACGCTCCAGCCGCCTTTACTACAGCTAGGAAATGTTCCTGGTACTCATTTGTGTGAGAGGATGGGTCGACCGCAGGGCAATACTGCGGCCGGAAGAATTATGTCCATAACAGATTCCAATGGCACCTTCGGGAATCGAGCCCGATACCTTCCGACTTGTAGTGCAGTGCCTCAACCCCTATAAAAGAAGTAATAGTAGTAATAAATTATATGATATGTAATATAATAATACTAATACTAGTAATAATGTTTTTTTCTTTTGGTGCTGCGGCCCAACGCGGACTATGGTCTCATTTTTTAGGTTTGTAGATCACACACAACGACGCACCACAGTCGGTATAACTCCTGTAGACTAGTGATCAGCTCGTCGGAGAGACCTTTACCTGACAACACACAACACTCGCAAGAGACAGACATCCATGTCCCCGACGGAATTCGAACCCACAATCTCAGCAGGCGAGCGGCCGCAGACCTACGCCTTAGACCGCGCGGCGACTGGGACTATCATTATTAGTATTGTTTGTACGTAGGATGTTGACGTGTTTTGTGGTTATTTCGTTCCAGATGTCTCACCCAAAAATGGGTTATTAGTTATTAGTTGCTTATTTGTTTTGTTAAGCATGTGGTTAATTAATTATTTAAGTTGTTAGGATAATCATTTGGTTGGCTGTTTATTTAGTTTGGCGCGTAGACAAAAGGTTTGTAGTTTAAAAATCCTGGCTTTACAGTTTTAGAAGGTCATGTTGAAACCTGACCGTGAAATTATCCAACACAAAGGAACTGGAGGAGAGTTCGTCGAACCCTTTCATTACTGGCAGAAACAAGTCCTCCTTCTCTCTCCTGTCCTCTTCTCTGACAGTGAGTCACTTCTTTTGCTTACGTCACAAGAGGGATGTAGCTGACGAGGCACGAACTCGTACAGTGTCGAACGGCACTTCAGACGTCATAAGTGTAGCCCATCATTATTTTCAAGTTTTTTACTCGTTATCTGCTGTTTCTCCCTCATGTTAAAGCAATCCATTTTTCTTCGTATGTCTTGGTTACTTGTAAAGAGGAAGAACTGCCCGTACACGGTAGCTGTGCATCAGATTTTGTATTTTACTGGTAACAGGCTGGTTGCCAATTAACACGCATGAAACCTTTCTAATGTCGTATCGATAAAAGGTAAGCACAGCGAGATGTGTTTTATTAAGTTAACGTTGTATCAATTACTGATCAGCTTTGCCTGGAAAACTTTTAACTTGATATCATTGCTACGGAATGTTTGTTGAAAGGTTTCTGACGAACCTTCAATTAATTATTTGTCACGTTACCTGCGATATATTTTAACATGACGTGTTTGATACAGGATGTTTGTTGAAGAGTTCTCACTCATTCGGTCGAGCAATAAGTTATAATCTTTTATCGAACCCGGAGTCTTCGTTATCATAAGGAAACCCCAACCAAGTCCCTGCCTTAAGCAAATTTACTTATTTACGCCACTAAAACTAAAAAAAAACAAACTCCGTGGCCTTAGTCCGCACGCGAACTATACTGACAGAGCGGCCGCCGCCGGTCGGCGAATTTAGTGCCAACTTTTGCGGATAGATGGATGTCACGTGGTCAGCGCAACGGGTCCCCACAGCCGTTAATCTCTGTTTTCTAGACCTGAAGCCGCTACTTTTTTCATTCAAGTAGCTCCTCACTTCTCTAAATACCTTTGCAGATACCCTCCCATTTTTGCCTCGGTCTTCCGAGTGGTACCTTCGACTGATGCCTCCCGATGAACACAAGACTTGTTTGTGCGTATATTTTCGCCCTTACTTCCTATATATATCCACGCCAGCTGTCTTAACGTAAATCACTCCATAACAGTGACATGTGAAGAGTAAACATTGATAGGGCGGCTTACTTTGTTATTCTGTTTTCGGTTTTGAACTGAAAGTTCTGCTAGAAAACCAAAAAGCAATTTCCGTGTTGAGAGGTTTTAGACTGATAGTGGGTGAGGCGTTGCATACGGCCTAAACTACGGAAAAATCAATCAGTAATTTTACGCCAGTTTTGACTGTGAGACCTTATGGATGGGGACCAGTTGCAAGACCAAGACATGGAAAGGGTGATAATCTTCCTCATACTGAGTATTTTCGAAGGTGGGTAAGAAGGTAAAGCAGTCCCATTACAGACCTGGACAGGCCTAGAGGGTTCCAGAAAGTTAAGGCTCCCAGATTTCGTGACAACGGCACAGGATGGTGGTAAGGTTGTCAGCCTTACGCACCGGCCGCCTTTACCCCCAGGAAATGCTACTGGTACTCATTTCTGTTAGAGGCTGAGTCGACCCCAGGGCCATATTGCGATCGGAAGGATTATGTCAATGAAAAATTCCAATGACA
>Ga0123352_10002920_pt1 | contig 24286 bp, 16 predicted proteins | sample TergutLab28metaG_FD_89700 | JGI IMG/M metagenome (GOLD analysis project Ga0123352, IMG submission 89700) | Labiotermes labralis P1 segment gut microbial communities from Petit-Saut dam, French Guiana - Lab288 P1 | ecosystem: Host-associated > Arthropoda: Insects > Digestive system > Gut ...
CCCGTTGCGCTGACCACGTGACACCCCTCTATCCGCAAAAGTTGGCACTAACTTCGCCGACCGGCGGCGGCCGCTCTGTCGGTATAGTTCGCGTGCGGACTTAGGCCACGGAGTTTAGTTTTAATTGAGTAACAAAACATTTCAGAAAACTTCCTGTCTTCTCACAGAATGTTCATCTGAACATGGAGCCCGCTCATAGTTACATAGCTAAAAAGCGACCACCTCTCTGCAGCATCCAAGTCACGAGGTGTTGTCTGGATATCTCAACGTTTAGGAAGCCAGGGCAAGCAGAGGGCGGAAAAAGCAAGGCTCTAATATACTCATAGAAACTGCAGAGCAGTATTTACTTACAGCGCCATTCACTGACAGATCTTGGCTTATATGTGTCATTAATATATTAATCTCCCGCGCTTTTAAACTGCGGAAGGAAAGAAGAATACCATAAAATATCTTCGTTTTTAATGCAAACCAAAAGCACGGGACTAAATTTGTAGCACGTCTAAAAATATTTATCCAGAACCATAAGACTTACCCTATTTGTGAATCAGATTTGATTAATAAATTTGTTTAAAATAGTACCAATGTGTGTCATACTGGCGTAATAAGAAGTGGCTGAAGCACGGGAAAGAAAATTCAAGTGGTTTGTCATATAAGGAACAGAGAATTTAAAAAAAAAAAAAAGACTTGAAAAACGCGCTGCCGAAACGCCACCAATAGGTCCACAATTGCCAAGGAACAACTGCTCTCCGTGATACACCCGTACGGTGGGGCAAATAGAAGCGGAACATAAATTGCGCAAACGATCACACATACAGAAATTGAACGCTATGGAAAGATAATAGCAACTAAAATGGAAATGGATATTGATGTGATAAATAAGGACGGATGTTCCGAAAAAAAAGTGTAATAAACTTTAACAAGGAACAGACGTCAAATTTGTGTATTTAAAGCCACCCTTCACTGTCTACTCTGCCATAATTGGCCCAATTAGAGCTAAGTTTCCTCTTAACGTCGTTCGTTCAGTTCCTCTGACATGTGACTTCCCCCGGAGGCATGTGCCTACAAGTTAGCTTTCTTGCAGTTTCAACGACGAACAAACAACTCCGTATCAGAAATCGAATATCGGTTTCAGACGCGTTAGAATCGGCTCTCACACAAGAAATCGAGTCTGTACTAGTTACATGAGAATTCGTTTTGGAGGTTATAAAATTGAGGCACGTTGACGCGAATGACTCAACAGTCTGTTGAGCAGGGTTCGTGCTGACACCAATGAGACAGGCGGGATATATGGAACCCGAGAAAATGGGAAGAAAATTGTTGAGAGATTACAGAATGGGAAGCGGAGAAAGTCCGTGGGGATATATAGAGGCGAAGAACAGAGAAAAGAAAATAGAACGTCATACACACGGTGTTTCGTACAGTGTTTCATGTAAACGCTCATGTCTCTATTTCCAGAAGCTGCTGTTATTGACAATAGATTGTACGGGACTGCCCTGTTTGAAGATTTTGTATCAATTATACGTGTGTGTGGTGTGTATACATATATGTATGTGGTGGGTAATTTGTGGTTAGTGACGCTTTGGTTTGTTCGTGTGAGTTCAGCATCGGGAAGTGCATGAACACTTCTAGCAAACAAACAAAAAACAAACCGAGCGACCGACGACCAACCAACCAGCCAACCGACCAGTCACCGAAACAATCAACCAGCCAACCAACCAACCAACCAACCAACCAACCAACCAACCAACCGACCGACCGACCGACCGACCGACCGACCAGTCACCGAATCAATCAACCAGCCAACCAAGCAACCAACCAACCAACCAACCAGCCAACCAACCGACCAATCAACCAACCAACCAACCAACCAACCAACCAACCAACCAACCAACCAAACTCACCCAATACGTAGCTCCACGGAGCAGATTTCTTGTAAAGCTAATGGGTCAACTCCCTCACCCCGGCTAGCAATTCCCTCCATTTTATGGAACCCGAAAGTCCATAACCGCTTTAACAACAGCCCGCCACCTGTCCCTGTTCTAAGCCAGAACAATCCAGCCAACGCCCTGCTAACCGAATTGTTTAATATATATTTTAAAATTGTGCTATCATCTACGTCCCCTTTTCAAAGTGGTCGCCTTCCTTCAGTTTTCCCCACTAAAACCTTGTCAGCACTTCACTTCGGCCCCATACGACAGCACAAACAACATGCAACAGAACTTTACCGCAGATAACAGGAACCAGGGGCCTGTAGTTCGACAATTATTAATTCGCTTGCACTAATACGAAAATACGTTAGAACATTAATCACATACTAGTGAACATCGCACGTTACGCTGATAGTATCTAGAGGTCTTAGATGTTACTACAGTTTTCACACTTCTAAAAATAGATTTCAAAACAACTACTACTGTGGTAATAAAACACAAAAATTCGAGCTCATCATCATCATCATCATCGTATATCTTTCATGGAGCTGGGCCACTTGTAGATCCGTTCCGATCTCACGTATCCAGAAGTATCTTCAAAGGTCTACCATGATTCCTTCTGCCAGTTGGGGAGTAGTATTTTATTACCCTGGGTAATCTATTTCGAGGCATTCTATTTACATGTTGTAACCAGCTTCTCTTTTATTCCAGTAATTTGACCAAAATTGGTGTTATTTTTTAAATCCTTTGCAATTTGTGCATTTGTTTTTTAATCTGCACACGTGTATCCTGCTCTTCTTCTCATGTATTTCATCTCTGCTGCTGTTATTCTTCTGGTGTCACCTGCTTTAATAGTCCAAGTTTCGCTGCCATATAACAAGACTGGAAGGGCTAGTGTATTGTATAGCATTATTCTTGTTTTCTTAAGGGTTTTTTGAGGTCCAAACACATTATTTAAAATACCTGTAATTTTCAAAAAGTTATTTAATATGTTATCAATGTCCAGTTCTCCTTCATAAGATATATTTCCTAAATAGTTAAACAAATTTACTTGTTCTATAATTTTATTATCTATTACAATTTTAGTTCTCACTGGATCTCGCCCTTTAAATGTCATAGACTTTGTTTTCTGTACAGATATAGTTAAACCATATTCTGTTATTATTTGATTTAATTTATGCACAGCTTTCTGTAGGTTATCTTCTGTGTCTGCTATTATGACTTGGTCGTCTACAAATAAGAGCGTTGACAGTTGCTGGTTTTTTGAAAGTTTGATTCCGGTTATGTGTTGATTTTGCCATTTAGTTATTATTTCTTCTAAATACATATTAAACAGTGTAGGTGAAAGAGGGCAATCTTGGCGTACTCCTATATTAATTTCTACTGGTTTGATAGTTTGTTGTTAAATTTTATCAATAATTTGTTTTGTGTGTAAATATCCACAACTGCCTTTAGCAGTGTGTCTGGGGTATGTCTAGATTTCAAAATGTTAAATAAAATCTGTTTTGTATGTTATCAAATGCTTTCATATAATCTATAAACAGCAAGTGTGTTTCCAAGTTAAATTCCCTTCTTTTTACAATCAATAATTAAAGGCAAAATGTTGGGTTCGTGCATGACCGTCCCTTTCGGAATCCATTTTGTGTTTCTGTCATAAATACTTCTGAGTACTTCTGCAGTTTCATATCAAGGATTTTAGAGTATAACTTATAGCAGGTGTTGAGAATACTAAGCGCAAAGTCAGTTTGCACTAAACAGTGGTTATACCAGTGATTTGACAATGGTCTCGATGCTGGGCTTCTATTGTTAAGGAATATAAGTGTCTGAAGATTGAGTGTGTAGGAAAGTGTTCGTACTTAAGCAGCAAAATAAGGCAGCAATTTAAGTAACTACATAATGAGTCTGGGTAAATGACCAACTTGATGCACAATTAGTGCATTTTTGGGTTCTCTTCTGACACCATTCTTAAATATGGGGTTATAACAGCATTTCTCCACTCCTTTGGAATGCTATTTTCTGTTTTTATTTGTTTAAAAATTGTAGTAATCTCAGTATAAATTCTACTGGTGCACACTTGTATAGCTCTGAGTTAATGTTATCTTGTCCCCATTTTTTTTTGTTAATTTTAACACCTTTTCTAGTTCATCAAAAGTTATAAACGCATGTGAGTAATCGGCTGAGTTGTATTCTAATTGTAATTCATTTATGTTTGTTGTGTTCCATAACTTTTCATAGTATTAAAAGAATACATTTTTTCTATGTTTCCTTGAATACGTGCTGTTTATTTTACATCCTTACTAATTTGTTTTAAAATTCTGTGTACTTTGGGTAGGGTCCTGTATGTGTCGTGTTCTAAATTTGTAACAAATTTGTCCCAAGAAATTCTTTGTCTACTTCTTACTTCTCTTTTAGCCAGTGCCGTTTTTCTTTTGTATTCCAGTTTATCTACTAGTTTCTTTGAATTCAGCCATTTCTTATATGATTTTTTATTTGTTTCTATTAATTGTTTTATTTCGTCATCCCATGTTTTCAGGTACTTTCTCCTGTTTCGTCTCTTTATTGTTCCCAAACTTTCAATCTGTAAGTGATCGTCCGGTGTGCACACCGGACGATCACTTACAGAGAATACTATACCAGATGCTGTATTAATACAATTTGATCTCCTGATGATGAGCACAGTGTTGTTGGAATTATATTAATAAACGTATTATATAACGTAATTGTGCATCAAGTTGGTCATTTACCCAGACTCATTATGTAATTACTTAAATTGCTGCCTTATTTTGCCGCTTAAGTACGAACACTTTCCTGCACACTCAATCTTCAGACACTTATGTTCCTTAACAATAGAAGCCCAGCATCGAGACGATTGTCAAATCACTGGTATAACCACTGTTTAGTGCACACTGATTTTGCGCTTAGTCTACTAATTTTAAAACCATTAAAGGTTTAAAGTTCGGAACTTTTTACTAAAGTTAGCGTGCTGGTGAATTTAAAGATCGAAGTATCAATAGGTACATTACAGTTATCCAAAATATATCAGAGCACATCAAACTTCGGAAGACTGGAGGCATTAAATAAGTTAAAACAAAGTTCACTTTTACTGCTGACTCAACTGTAAAGAAGAGCCGCTTGGCCTTCCAGTGATGACAGCATTTCGACGCACAGCACTACTTTGGATTGTCATTAGCAAAGCAAAAAGCCCTTCTCTAAACAAGAAAGCACTTTTTTCTCTTCTGTTAGATCAAAGCAGATTCCTTATTAAGCAAGCCAATATATCAAATAAACAGTAACATTTCAAGTTGCACAAGACAGACAATGTACCTATGACGTAAAGATGAGGCGCGTTCGTGCAACCAGTGTTGCAGTGGAGAAGTATTACATATGCCGAGTGTGTGTTTGTAGCCTTAGGTATCCAGCATGCAATACGCATGCGCCATTTTGTAATATGTGGCCAGTGTGGCTCTACAATAGTCTTCCACATTATCTAACAAACGGTACGCTTTTCGAAAGAGAGTTATTGAAAGCAGAATCTGTGTTTTGATTTTGTCTGCCACTTTCGTCTGAAACATTTCTCATTCCAAGAAGAACTGAGCGAAATATGATAGAACATGTATATTGGTCTTCATGTAAAGTGCCCGTTATTCTTGTTCGATTTTAACGGAACTTGGATTTTCTCGACAGATTTTGTAAAAACACGCAAATATCACACTTAATGAAAATCCGTCCAGTGGGAGCCAAGTTGTTCCATTCGGACGGACGGACAGACAGATAGACAGACAGACATGACAAAGGTAAAAGTCGCTTTTCGCAATTTTGCGAACTCGCCTAAAACAGAAGTATTTCTGAATAGCTTTCTCTACAGTCTTTACAATTTCTCAAAATAATCGAAAATTCCCTAGATTACACAAATTTCGTTTAGATTTATTCCCTCTGGTTGAACAACTGTTACACTGGGAACACTTAAAACAGCGGCCGAGTTCAGAATTATATAATTTTCAGAATCAAATTACAGCACTTCAACTGAAGGTTGGTTCTATGAAAGATTTTATATATATATATATATATATATATATTAGATGCAAAAAGACATCACACAAGACGCATTGAGATAACGTGAAACGAAGTGATATGTTATGCAGTGCCACACATTCACAGGCACTGATACTAAGCACGTATATGATTAATTCGATAAGAACGGTACTTGGCAATCATCCCACTAGATAATATTCAGAATATGATTAAATTTAAAACACTGCGATCCGAGAGAACATAATAAATATGGTTCAACACTTTTGACTGCCGTTAATAACACTCGGCAAGTGGGTTCATAGTGTTTCGAAATAAGAACTGGAGTAATGCAAACAAAATCGCCGCTAATGAGACCAGGTAGGGTTCACAGTGACCAACATCATTATATATGTACATATCATAGGAAAATAACGTTAAAACAAAAGCTGCAAGTTATGGAGAGACTTCAGAGGAGAAGGGTGAGGACAAAGAGGTAGTCTTAACACTGGATATCCCGTTGTGACGTGGTACAAACAATTAGGTATTAAAAGGCAGTAAACATCATCGTTGACAATCGGTCAAACATTTATTATAAATATTGATGTTTGGCCGCTATTTAATGCCTAAAACAAAGACAGAGGATCTTCGATAAAACTGCATATTTATTATTTAACCCGAAATTATTAAACTGTTATTAAGAGAATATGGAGGGATACAAAATTAGAAACTTCAGGTAAAAGTAAATACTTACTCCATGGTGCAGAGTCCTTCTTGAGAAGCTAACTGGTTTGCACCTAGTCAAGAAATTCCCCGCATTTCACCGAACCCGAAGGTTCATTACCGCACTCACAAGCGTCCGTCACCTGTCCCTATCCTGTGCCCGCCCAATCCAGTCCACATACCCACATCCCACCTCCTGGAGATCCGTCCTAATATTATCCACCCATCTACGCCTAGGCCTCCCCAGTGGTCTCTCTCCTTCCGGTTTCCCCACCAAAACCCTATACACCCCCTCTCCTCACTCATACGTGCCACATGCCCGGCCCATCTCATTCTTCTCGATTTTATTACCCGCACAATATTGGGTGAGGTGTACAAATCATTTAGCTCCTCGTTATGCAATCTCCTCCATTCCCCCGTTACCTCGTCCCTCCTAGGTCCAAATATAAGTATATAAAATTATATAAAAGTAAAGTATATAAAAGTAAATAGGAACAGAAATAAAGCATAACGTCGAATTCGACACATTGTTTCTGTTCTCCTTCATGTTCCATCTGACAGAAAGAAACACAGAAGACAAGAAGAAAGAAAAAAGGATAATATTGGTATAAACAGTGAGACATTTGCAATGAAAGCAATTTGTCTTTCTTTTTCGCAGGTGGTATATACCTTGCTTCATTTTTCTCACTTCCTGTTAATTTTATCATGCTCACTGGGTCATACAAATCTACAATAAATGATAAAAAAGCATCTGTCATACACTGAACGCGTAAGACTTTCATACATTTCTCTCTTAGCCATTTTGTTACAATCTATTCTGAGACCCATTCAGTCTCCTAACCAAAGGAAACCGGAATTTTTGTCTTTGAAACTAAAACGGCCGAAATGTGAAACTGAGCACTCTCATCTTTTGCCCAGGTTACGGGTGAACCCACAATGATGGAGCGAAAGTGTTCGAAGCGGCTCCGAGATCTTCAAACGTTCCTAGGTCACATTATTACATCAAACCAGACCAATGGAATGAAAGAAGATGCCTCCTTGGAAATGGTCGGAGCAGCAACAAACATGACTGGTACTGTCGGCTCTTTAAGTGCCTACTTCAGTTCACTTGCAAAATGGGATGCGACGGAGAAACTGTTCTTGTGACTGTAGACGACAGGACAGCATTTGATTACACAGTCCAAGGACACGTGCAACCGAGAAATTATTGATTACATGGGGGAATAAAGTGGCCGCATGTCGAAATAAAAAGGGGTGTTTAATATTTCTCCCAACAAAACGACAGTGTACAAATTTTTCATAGTAAAACTGATTGCAAATGATGTTGGAGGTTGTTGTAACTGTATTAAAGTTAGTAATAACTTCCTGTATTACACTTTTAATTTTCTCCCATCCGTACACGCACTTTTCTAGGGAATTTGACCTACGGTCAAATTAAAATTTAAATGTTGTTTGCGAAAATTAGAAATGTTGGTTGATATTCTGTAGTTTCAGGAAAACAGAAAATTCTACCAATATTTGCAGTTTCTATGTGAACGTGTCCTACATATTAGTACCACGTCATTAAATATTCTCAAACCTTCTTTGAACGGGTATGTATTTTAGTGGAAAATGAAGATAAGATATCGCCAGAGACACTGGAAGTCTGGAACTAATTTTATGTTTTGTTGACCGTGCATCCTTGTATAATTTTTTTTCAAATGAAGCCAACTAGGTGAACACTACTTCTTAGTATATTTATTTCAACTTCTCTACACGTTTCGGGCAACTATGTGCCCATCATCTGGAGAACTTACTGGTATTTTTCACTCCGTATGTGTGGCTGTCTGTATTATAATGCAACGTTGTTCCAGGTCACTGCAACAATTCTTTGTATGTTCCTCTCTTAAGCGACAAATAAAAAGTAATGTAACGCGAGAAACAAAATTAGGCACTAATTTGATAAACAAATAAAATACGAAAATACTAAAATATGTGGTACTACACAGCCTTCATATGATTTACACACAATTCTTCTTCTTCATTAGGGGCCGTAGCTAATGCCACGGATGTCCCGCAGCCTTTGAGGCTTATTGTATTACCCTATCTCCCTCTTTTTTTAGACGTTCCCACTTCCACCGTCAGGTGCCTCTACGCCCGTAATGACACGAGAGATTCTAGCAGCGAAAGGTGGAACTGTGTGGGCGAGAAAGTTCAGACAATTTTGCCTAAATGACGACTTCCAAGCCATTTAGGGATCTTTTACATGCCGCAAATCTACGACGTGGGACCGACGGCTTTACTTCTCCTGACGACTTCGGTCGGGTTTGAACCCGCGAACTCTGGTACTTAAAGGCAGCACGCTACCCCTAGACCACCGAAGCCGCTTACACACAATTACTTTTACATTTAGTTATGTACTAACAATTTGGTACTCACCCACTTCTAGTGCCTCGGTCATGGAAGAGTAAAGCCGTACCTCTACCCACCCTCTGGGCCAAACCGGGCCAGTAACGGGAAAACTTTACCATTTACCCATACTAACAATTTGGTACAGCGGCACCGTAACAGCCAGACAATTCTGGTGCGGATTCTCTGCTATTTCCCTCAGATTTCCATTCCCTGAAGGCAAACTTTAATGTTCCTTTATGAACAACATAAGAAATTATGCAATGGGTAAAATGTGTCAGTCAAACACCACAATGCTAAATACAAACCATATGTTCTGAATGAAGGCATCACGATGTGCTTGAAAATCAATAAGTATTACACAAACGTACGTCAGCACAATCTATTTATTCTATAGTACGGTTACATGTTTCGACTAGATGTTAGTCATCTTCAGGCCCCTGAAGGCCTGAAGATGACTAACATCTAGTCGAAACATGTAGCCATACTATAGAATAAATAGATTGTGCTGACGTACCTTTGTGTAATACTTATTGACAAACCATATGATATGACTGCATTGTACTATGCATTGTGGGATCCCCAACCCTCACAATATCTGCAGTTAATGACAATGAGAGTGAATAACAACGACAACATGTACGTTGGATTTCTAATACTATGCAATAAAAATACGTTAACTAAAACTTAGACCGAAAATATCGGATGAGTAACAATACATCCGTCTTATCTGTGAAGTTTGGTTAAGGCACGAGGTCGGGTGTAAAGGTACAATACCGATAAATGCGAGAAGGCCTTACTTAAAAGCTTTTCATCTTCTTAAAAACCCATCATGCCTGAAATAGTGTGAAGTAAAACCAAACAGTAATAAGATAAACTCTTCCACACAGCACAAAAAGTTAAAATTCGCACGCAATTAATACTCGCTCTTAGCGAATATTTATTTAAACTGACGGGAAGTCAAAACTAACCCCCACATAGGAAATATTTAATAACGGATGTTAAAGCCTCACTCTCCACTCCTGTAGTTTATAACATATATGTAGAGTTGAGCAGGGCTTTGGAATTTCATTTAACAAATATATAAATATCGAAGCTGTATTTCAATAGCCTACTAAATTCAAATAATAAAACAGATATCTTTTCAACGAAATCAAGACTTCATTTTTATTATCGCGTGTCAATTTGATTTGTTCGCAAATTAACTCGCAGCGTCCCTTCATTACAGCTGCCTCTAACAATCGTAATATCTGTGGGAAACATGGTAACAACATTTTGCAGGTAATAATCACTTAACACATTATAAAAGTAATAAATCCGTTCTTTTGAGATCTAGAGTAAGAATGCAAAATCGATAGATTGCCGAAGTTGACTGCATGGTCAAACAGCATCACAAGAAGTAGTGTGTCTCCAGATGGAGATAGAAAGAAAAATTCTATGGATAAGAGCGAATAACGGAACTTTATATGCCTGAAAAATTTTGATGGTTAAAAAAAAAGATCCTATATAAAATTCTGTACACAAATTAAAACGTGACGATTCTAGAATAAAGTTTACCGCCTTACGTTGACAGGAGCCATCCAGTTGTGTATTGCAATAATATAATAATTTATTCCAGTCAGTAACACAACAATATATATAGTGATCAATATTACAAATTCGGCGGCATGTTTCGCTTCAAAGGAACCACCATCAGGACAAATAGGAAAGCAAAGTCCTGGTACATTTAGAGAGTGCACACACTATGGGATCCCATATTGTTTACAACTGTAGTGTTATATTCGTAATATATATATATATAATATAACATTTTAGGCATTTTAACTATAACATACCGATATGAGTTGATTACATATATACATTTTAAATACATCGGTCAACAGTTTATACATGAACTTTAATGTCAACACAATCTGTAAACAATACGGGATCCCATTGTGTGTGTACCCTCTGAATGTACCAGGACTGTGTTTTCATATTTGGCATGATGATGGCTCCTTTGAACAGAAACATGTCGCCGAATTTTTAATATTTATCACTGTATATATTGTTGTCTTACTGACTGGAATAAATTATTATATTATTACCGTCTTATGGCATGTGACTCTATGACGTCTTGTAGGTGCCCACTAACATGCTGGAGGAAGTTGTTTCCTCCATCGACATACCAAATCACTTCCATTCTGCAGAAGAAGTCAGAATGTCTCTCCGAAACTGGTAACCGCCTATGAAGATCATAATCTGAGTTCTCATCGCCCTAAACCCTCAAGTTTCATGCATAAGCATTCTCTGAAATTGGTTCAGTTGCAAGATTTACAGGCGAGCAGGCCTACGACATCCGAGAGACGGAATATATATGAGTCCCTCTGACAGCAATCTCCCCGTCATTTCAGAGGTGCTCTGTCAGTATATCTAGCGGGTTCACCTCACAACGCCACAGCTATATAGTACTCTTACATGCGCCGCGATGAAGCACTGCAGGCTGGATTATGTTCAAGGATTTCTTTGAAGGGGAAATACCGACTGAGCCCAGCTGTCTCTACGTTGCAGAACTACATGGGAATTACAGATGGGGACAGTTAGGTATGTAGTAATTCCAACAGTAACGATATTCTACAGATCTGTGTCGATGGTTAATTTAACATATCACTGGTAGGTTGATCGCTGTACATTGTCTTGGGTATATCGGATTTAATGTACACGATGTTTTCAAAGTTGACACTACCATAACTTCAATTCAACGTACGTTATTTTACTGAAAAATGTCTCATACAATGTACAATGTTCAATATTATTAAGGTGCTCTGTCACAATGTGTTTCGAACAATGGATAATATTCAACATAATTATGGTGCTTTGTCAGTGTCTAAAACAATGGATAATTTTCATTATTATTAGGGTGGTCTGTCACAATGTGTCTCAAACAATGGACAGTATTCAACATAATTCTGGTGTTTTGTCACAATGTGTTTCAAACAATGGATAATGTTCAATATTATTAGAGTGTTCTGTCACAATGTGTCTCAATAAACTGATAATATTGGACAAAATTAAAGTGCTCTGTCCCAGTGCTTCTCAAACAATGCATACTGTTCGACACGATTAAGATACTTTGTATCTAAGCAAAGAATTCTGGCCACTCTAAAACTCCTTCCCTTGTCACTCCGGTAACGGAGTTTCGATGCGCCTCCGTCCATTTTATACACAGCTCTTAGCATTTTCTGTACAGCTTGTATAATAACATTACGCAGTTTAAAGGATCGCTCTGAATGTTCCTTTGTCACTATAACATATTCGACCATTTTCGTGTCGATTTTTGTTTAGATTCCGTCCGTGAGCCCAGAAGGCCACATGGACGAGTTATAGGGAAGATAATATCGTTTCATCAACAAAAAGAGTGAAAGTATCGACAAACAGAATGTGTGTCAGAGAAAGGCTAGCAAATTAAAATAACGTAATAAAATATAATTTACGAATACACGTGTACTTTTTTTTCTAATTTTAACTTCATTTTACTAAGTGCCTATTTAATTAAACAGAAGGGTATTTAAATACAATCAAAACAAAACGCATCTGTGCCTTCAATGGTGTTTAAATTGTGCTCTATTTACTTTCTTTCTAAACCGAAAAAATTGGACAATTTGCTTTTGGTCTACTTGATTTAAAATCAAGGAACATGAACTGGGCAGGGCGGGGGGGGGGGGGTGCAGAGCTTATGCGACAAACTGGAAATGTACACACCTTAGTCAGCAAAATTCAACTATAAAGGTTCCTTGGAAGATCTCGTCTTAAATGAAAGATGATATTAAAATGAATCTTAGAGATAAAGAGTACGACAATGGAAACCAACGATGACCTTCTCGGAACACATTTGATTCAAATAAACAATACGGAAATTTTCTGGGCAGCTAGGAGACTATTATATTCTGGACAAACCACGTTTATCCCCGGGGAAGTAGGGTACTTGAATGAATGATCTAAAGTCTAACAGTAGAGGGTACAAAGCATTTTAATTCATACGCATAGTTGTTAACTATACAGTGTATAATAATCTGCAGAAAGAACGGGTCATGTAATTATATTAAAATGATAAAAGTTTCTAGTATTTGATGTGTCCTCGGTGGGATAAATCCAGTTACTGTTCGTCAAAACACACAGCCCATTACAATCTACGCCTTAAGACGCAGACAGCGTAACGAAAGTGGAAAACGTAGAATATTTTTTCCTTGGAAAGCAACTTTCATTGGATATTGATATAAAGCCTGCGTTGTTCCTGTAAACAACTCGCACCTTTTGTAGCCATCGGCTTTAACACTGCCTTGTGTAAAATGCGAAATTTGAAACTTCCGCCGCGAAGTAGATGAGAACCGCGCACTTCTGGGCTATTACGTAGCGTGTAGTGGTAATTCATTACCGACGTTTCGGGACAACCTATCGGTTCCATCTTCAAGGAAGACGAATCAAAGATTCTTGGCCATTGAAGATGGGACCGATAGGTAATCCCGAAACGTCGGCTAGGAATTACCACTACACGCTGGGAAAGAGCGCCGTTCTCTTCTTGTGTGAACTTATTTTCACAATTTGCAATCGCTCTACGTTCAGAGTCAGCTACCGTTCTCTGAAACGATGGCAAGTGTTCGATCGATAAAATATCATCCACCCAGTCATGAGGGCGTTAGAATTTTATGGTCGTCAGCTGTGGCAAGACAAGCCGTTCAGACTTGCATTTATGTAACGTAAAATATTGCTTATTCCAGTTATGGGGTTTTAAGCTAAATTTAAACTTTTAACACCAAACACTAACAATAAATTTGTGGCCTACGTTTAAAGACGTGTCCAGGACGGAAACAAAATCCTAGCCCATATTTATAACTTGTAACTGGAATATTTCCTCCGTGGCATATATTAATGTTCACGTCAGCTATGTACAAATATTTAACAACAGTAACTTTTCGCAATTTTGCAAACACGCCTAAAAAAAAAAGGTAAATACTGCATACTGCTGAGAGGAATTTGATGTAGTTATACACGTATTTTGCACTAATCTTTTCAGACTCGACATCTGCATATATTACACATGAAAATTATCTAATTCACACTAAATATGTATATCCCGTGCATATTAAAGGACCAGGCTGTTTACGGTGCTCAGGTAAATGACGTATGAATATGGGGAGAATCAAACGATATGAAAAACGTTCATGCTGGGCACAGAATGCAGGCTTTCGTATTGTTGTGGCAGGTGCTTCGAACAGCTGCCAATGGGCTCCAAAAGGATAACAGGATTTAACATGTATTATGTACATATCATAATGCTTATTATTTTATAGTGGGTATTCTGTTTCTACGAGGCACACTGTACTGCCACTTTCCCAGCTCTCAAGATGATAAATATACACACTGCACTGTCCTCTGCCAGGTTTACGTAAGACACTGGTCCGCAGGTCGGTTGGAGCCACTGAGAAGGCATTTCTCCTTGAAGTTAGAGTAAAGAAAGGTCTGAAATTTCTGGAATACAGCTCATTTAAATTATTCCAGTGTCCAAAAAGAGGGCCAGTATTAATACTGAACCCACTAAGAGGCCTAAAGTCCTAAATGATTTTTAGATTCAGTACAGCTCAACAAGTCATTATCACTGTATATGTTTTAGGTGGCAGGACAACCAAAATTTATTCTCAGAAGTTCTTAAACACCTGTGTTACTCCTACAGCAGGAATATGGGACAATTTTGCATAGATTTCACAGAATAGAAACGCAAAAAAAAAACTCAAGTGAAAACCTTACCACTTGTAAGGCGTATTCATAGCCAGGAGAATTCTACAGAAATAGATGAGGTAATACGATCTGAGTGTGGGCCGGGTAGCTCAGTCGGTATAGCGACTGAGCTACGGGCTGGACGGTCCGGGATCGAATACCGGTGGGGACGAGATTTTACGCCCATCCAGACGGGCCCTGGGGCCCACCCAGCCTCCTGTAAAATGGGCACCGGGTCTTTTCCGGGGGTAAAGTGCGGCCGGGGCGTGCTGCTGACCACTCACCCCCTTCTAGTCCCGCGGTCATGGTAGAGCTATACCTCTACCCACCCTCTGGGCCACACCGGGCCTGTAATGGAAAAAGTTATATATATATATATATATGAGTATACTGAACTTACCTCATTCAAAATAAGGTCCAATTTCAGGATTTTATAATCATGATAATGACATTTCTGTAAGGATTCGTAAAGTTTCTTCAGCAACTGAGCGTATATCAACAACTTCCGAAGGACTGTACTTTTTTATCGTAAGGTAGACCATGTTTATGGCCTGGGTTACTAAAGTAAGGCCAAAATCCTACCGCTTTAAATGCGAGCGAGCGTGTACAATGACCGAGAAAAGGGAGAAATTGTTTAATTCCATGCTCCAGTTCACGAGACGGAGCTAACAGACATTCTGTGTCACGAAAACATCTAGGAAAATAGCTGGTTGTAAAGGGAAATATAAAGTTCAATAGTGGGTTGCGAGACAATGAAGGAGAAGTACCAGCAAGAAGAGAAATTTTGTAACTAACGTAATCATCACAGACGTTCTATTTACCTACATGTGTCGTACAGAAGGCCTATAGAAATGCTGGATTTGTGCTTTCAGACTCGAATAAATCAACTGTATTCAACATTTAGCTAAACAAAACGTGATGAATCAATAAAACAGTTTCAATCGCAATCGGTCGCAGTTCATCTCATACTGTAGCCCTTACACACGCCTCTACAAGGCCGAGGCACGCACTGTATGTCGGCATAGCTCAGTCTGCGCATTAATAGGGTACAAGGAGAGCAACGGATGTATCGTTTTTCGATTTACGGCAGTGGCAGAACATTTCACGTGTTCACCACATCCAGACCGGCTCTGGGGCCCACTCAACCTCCAACCCAATGGCTGTTGAAGGCTTTTTCCGGGGAAAAATTTGCTGGACCGTGAACATGACCATTCATTTCTATTACCGTGTTTCAGAGGGGTCATTCGAACCTTCAATTTCCTGTATGACTTCAAGGGAATGTGGTGTACGAAAAAAGTTAAGAACTGATACAGAGCAAAATAAAGATAAAATTGCTCCTATACCAGTTACGTAGGCATGTGGAGGATTGTTATTACTCATAAGCTACGCAGCACGCAAGTAAATGGTCATTTTCATGGCTGGGACGCTGTACTGTACACCCGAGAAAAAATCCCACCCCGCTACCCATAAAACAGGAAGTTGATTGGGCCTCAGAGCAAGTCTGGATTTTCTGGAATAGAGATAAATCCCTTGCCATTACCGAGAATCAGTCTACAGTTACTCGATAGTCCAACCAATAATCTAGTCGCTGTACTGATTACGCTGTCCAGACCCCGAGATTAAAAGCTAACCGATTGAAATCCTTTGCGAAAGGCAACAAAGAATCGCTGATGACCAGTTCTGTCGGATAACAATTTTAAAACAAATTGAACTTCTGCGCCTATGGCCCCAAAATGAAGTCCCGGAGTTCTTAATATAATCACCCAGAGTACCGAAACCCTCCTCAAAAAAAAAATCGCATCGACAGAAAACCATCATTCATTTTTAGATAAAATATAGTCTCGTATTACTACCATGTTATGTAATAAATGTAAATATGCTGGCAGGAGTTCAAGAGAACCATAAACGCACTTGCTATGTCGCATATATTTGTACGAAGTAACAATCAGTCTTGAGGGTTGTTTGACCGTGCATCTTCCTCATGAAATATAGTAAAATGACAATGTGATGCAACTAGGTAATTTTATTGATGTATTCTTAGCTTGACATGTTTCGAGTACACACGCCCATCATCAGGGGCATTAGATGTTGAGTTGCAGCATATGGTTTTCTGCACCAAGTTTTTGGACGGGTGGTGGTCTTGAGAGCCACCGCCTAGGTCATGTGCACGGCACCATCCGCACCGTACACACGACCTACGCAGCGGCTCTCAAGACCACCATCCATCCACAAACTCTGTGCAGAAAACCATATGCTGCAAATCAACATCTAATGCCCCTGATGATGGGCGTGTGTACCCGAAACATGTCGAGCTAAGAATACATCAATAAAATTACCTAGTTGCATCAAGTTGGCATTTCACTTCATTCCATAACAATCAGTCATCTTTCGTGCTCATGGATGAGAAACAGAAAAAAATACACGCTTTAACCAGCAACAAAACAGGAGAATGGCAAATAATTGGTTCGTTGTTAATTTCACTAATTTAGATTTGATATTAAATTATATTTTATGTTAAGTAAAATGGTTGCGTTTAGTCCTTAAAACAATGAATGTGCAACACACTGAACCCAAGGAAAGCTCTCATCAACGTGTCACGGGGGCTCTTCATTCAAATTCGTAATTAATTTTCTTAGAAGCAGGAGAGAAATTGTATGTGGCGTGTGTTGTCTCTGTTGCGAAAAATTTAGCTGCGGTAGTAAATGATTCTGACAGTCCAGGAAACGATTCGTCAATGTACCTTTCTGCATCCAAGCTGAAAATATCAATTAATTTTTATTACGAGTTTAAAAAATGAAAGTTTTTTGTTGTATCTTTCACTTAGCTACAGTCACTAACTATAATATTCTCACTTTCGCTCTCCATATCTCTGCGCCTTGCTAATGCCGGAGATAATCATGTCCACTTGAGCCGTTTAATGCGTTATGCCATCACCGTGGTGCCACGAAGTCAAATAAGAGAACACGGAATAATGAGCACATGTATTCGTAACACTGTCATCATAAACGAAAGACGTAATTTCTTCAGCTGAAAAAAAAAACTTGAGTGAAAGAAGGGCGCTTTCCTTATCTCATGAAAAAAAATGTCTAAAATTCATTAAGTTGAATACGCAATAGAAATTACATTTATTACAGTCTTCAAAATGAGTGTGGGGTCTATATAATTAACTTATACTAACAAATGTATGTGTACTGAACGTTGATTGTTCAGTTGCGATTAAGTTTACAGTTTATACACAAGGTACATTCGATAAAGACAAAGTGCAAATGTCCGTCAAATGTCGGACTCACTACGCACCTAATCACCGAAGTGCAAACTTTCCTTTTATGCACTCTACCGAACTATTTCCCTGCGCCTACAATTCGACACACACTTTAAAATATGTAGCAACTGAAAATTTCTCACAGACTTTCATAATTTCAAATTTACGACAGACTGTTAGAAACTATATTTGTTTTCCTAAAAAAGAAACGCGCGGTTTTATTGAACTTAAAATTATAGAAAAATATCACAGAGTAGTGACATCATCAGTGGCGATGAGCCAATGACATGCTTACACTAAGTGCCACGAGAAGAGAGTATTTCTTACATATTGCCGCAGATAATGAAAGTAATTTACAAGCCAAGAGCAGCAAAGATCAAACATTTTCGGGTGTATAGGCTGAACCGACTATTGTCTGGTAATATGCCGATTTGCAAATAAAGTTGTTTGTAACACAGAATATTTAAAAATTGCCTTTCCCGTTGAAAATGTGACATTTATATGAAATAAGCCACTTTTCTAAATGTACTTCCTATAATAAAAATTACAACAGTACTGTTTGTGACTTAAAATTCCACCTATAAATGCTCCAAGCTCATGAACGCTCTCGATGCTAAAAAAATATAGCCAGCATTTACGGTATAAAATTTACAAAAGGTTTGCCATCCACGGATAACAGCCTGTTTACTGTGGATAAGAGGAGAGCCTTGGTGAAGGCGAAAATGGAGAGCACCTGTGGTTAAAGTTTGTTCGCTTTTAAACGGCCCTTCTGGCTCAGTTAAGAGGAACGACGTACTAACAAACCACACACCTGATACACACTATTCCGCTCCAGGAAGAAGGGAGAATAAAGCGGGATACAAGTTATAACCTGGGGGAGGGGTAAAAGCGACCGGTGCGTAGAGCTGACAACCTTGCCACCTTCATGTCCCTGAATTTCCTGAAGCCCTAAGGGCCCGCCCAGGCCTGTATAGGAATAGCTTTATTAGTTAATGGCGTTCAAAATGTTCGTGATATATCCAAAGAATCAATTCTGTGAATATTTTGAGCGCAAGGGCAGAATCCCTACGAATCTGGGAAGTCCTGTGATCGGTCAACCCGACTAAGACTTTCCGTGGTTTCCCTCCTTCACAGGGCATAGGAAGTTCAGCTGGTCTGAGTGTTGTCTCCCCCACGCTAACACCAAAATTCCGTCCCATTGCAGGTCTCCCAGTATTATCGGCGCTCCCCATACAGTAACCCTCCCAATGCAAAGACAAAAAATTCATCCGAACTACCGTAACTGACCAACTGCTATCTTATCTGCTTACGCAAGTCATTTCACCTTCCTGCTACATTAAGTTCGTTTACCGCGCACTGCCTTAAGGAGGCTATACCTCTCAGAGTGACGTAGGGCCAAGAAGTAAGCAAATTTGCTTGCGTACAGTTTGTATTATTTTGTTTAATCAGAAGAAGAAAAGGAAGAAATAAATACAGGAGGAAGGGAGGAAAGAAAGAAAGAACAAACGAGGGTAGGAATAGCGACAGTGCCTTTACTGCAGAACAACAACATTTTACTGTTTATCCCCTCATGCAGTACCCGATTGTCCTGCTGGTAAAAGTATGTTGAACGTAAAGCAGGAGATACCTCAGGTACTCATTTCTGTTAGAAGCTAAGCTGACGCAAGGGCCATAGCTCGGCCGAAACGATCAAGTCAATGAGAAATCCCAATGAATCCACTGGGAATCAAACCCACGACCTTCCGTCGTGTAACGCAGTGCCTGAACCAACTGCGCCTCCGATAATAACCGCTGAAGTGTGAAAATCATCCATCTTTTAATACCCAATTGTTTATCCATGCGTGAGAAAGCCAGTGTGAAAGCATTTTTCTGTACGGTATTCCTCGATATACGGACGAACATTGCTTGTTTGAAAATTCTCGGCTTCGCCCACTTGCACTTCTGGGAAATGTAGCATTAGGATAAAAATGAGTTTGAAGCATTGATGCAAAGCTAATTACAGGTAAAAACCGCAGTAATCTCCAATGAAATTCTCCCCAGCCAAGGTCAGGCCAAGCTGGTCCGAACATTATGCAAATGGTTGGGTTTCGCCTCCCAGAAAACTCACCAACATATATCTGAAATTAATTCAGGTAACGGTGTTCAGTCATATTATAGTTATGTACCCTGAGAATCACACGAAAACCAACGAACGATGACATTTAAGTGTGAATTATAACTGACAAGCGCAGTGCATATGTGTACACGCACTACAAGTGACAACACGGATGCAGTGAACTGTCCAGCCCAGCACCTCCCACCGTATAAGCTGCTTCGATCATAAAGTGGGAAGGGCCATTACAACGGGCGTCATGGAGGGACAAAGATGATCTCCCAGCTGCTTAATTTATCATCTGGAGGGATCTAACCGGGCACAAGAGTTATCAGGATTCATTTCGTAATCTTACATAACCCAGGTACAGCTTAATAAATCTTGCATGGCTAGAGGTTCAACTTTGATTCCTAATTAAGAACTCATTCCTCAGTCATGTGTAAGTGTAGTAGAACTTAATAAATTAAGCTTGGCGGGTAAAGCAATTTTAGGCATTGCCACCTTAAGACACAAGAGGTAATAAACTAAGGATATGAATCTGCGAATTGTCAGGAATTACTTCTTATTACTTGTTACTGCCAAATATCTCCCCAGGCATAAAAATAAAATAGGTATTTGGCGTTCTACGAAAACCAGCAGTCGACTATATGTTCCAAAACTTCCTACTCCCTCAGTGAAACTCGGATTTTACTTACTTGCTCGAATGAGCCTGTTACAGGTCCGTCTTCAACCAGCTTAATCCACACCACGCCCTTAATTTACCCTTTGTTTTTTGATAGACGTGGTACTATTACAATACCAATCACTCACGGATGTCAGAAGTCGTCTCTTCGCATGCACGCGTCATTAAAATATTATATTAACTTAGATCCGAGATAAAAAAATGTCCTTTTTTAACTCTCTCAACAAGCAACTTAAAAAAAACAGAATACTACCTCTCAACAGCTGTCATTTATATTTTACTTGTATCTTAGAATGTGTCAATGACTTCAGTCAGTGGCTTATTGGTAAGAAATGCGCGAACAAAGTCTATTTGACAGAGGATAGAGCGAAATGTGTATTTTCTACTCGTACGTGTCGAGAATACTAACGCGACATTGTATAAATATAACGTCGACAGACGCATTATAATTTTATGTGCCTTGGACCTGCGATGTCGAAATACCTTAATCTTAGTTCTTAAATTAAAACTATTCTGATGTTTCGATTTGGAATCCTACCTTCCCACGACAACGTCGAGTTCTTGACTGAGCTGCTTCGTCCTCGTCGCTGCAGTCAGGCCACACGTCGGCCCAGGGGCGCTGCCCAACTTCTTTGTCGTTGCTGACCACCGCAGCCATACCCCTCCCGATGTTTCTTACTGCTCTATAACATGCCCTCGAAATGATCACCGCTTCAATTTCGGACCCGTGACCGGGTTATTTGTCAAACAGTTTGTAAATATCGTGCAACTAGAAGATGAAAATTTATCAGTTCTATATAATAACGTGTAATTACGGAAACAAAGAACGCGGCATGTGAAAGGTACCACAAAAATACTACAGTCACATTAGTTCAAAATTTCCGCACACAGGCGTAACAAAGTACGGTGGTATGGGAAGTGCATGAAGTGCTAAGACATGCAACGAATTAAGAACTCTCAAACCACTCTCACTGCACATGCACAAAAGGCACACCACCACCATTACTTCAAACCTAAAACAGTTAACATAACTAAAGACAAACTCGACATCTCACTTGTGACAACGCGGTGAACAAGATTTTGGTGAGCAAAGGGAAGTAACTCTTAAATTGTGGTGTGCCGAAAGCAAATCCAAAAGAATATATTTTTGCTATGTCACGGGTTTTTTAAAAATTGTAATGACTCATTTTAAGATTTGCCTTTAAAAATAAGCTCTCCTTAGTCAATGTTGATAATACTGGATGTTACAGACTATGTAGCACGAGAAGATATATTTTTTCTTTACATATAACAATGTATTCCCACTGAAACAAAGTCTATATTCCGAATGGTGTAATACGGCAATTCCTCTAGCAAAGGGTCCATAAACCAATATCTACTCTGTTTCATTTATCTTGCATGTATGCAGAAACAAATGTTAACAACACAAATATGCGTATTATAAATTGGTGATCATAATACCAAATTTAGTGAAAATTAGCTTATTCCACGAATTTACTGTATAATTTCTGCAACAGATTGACCAAAGAAAGCAAAATATACAACAAAGACATGAATATAAATAACACCAAATTTTATTATTATTTTTCTGAAAAAAAAAATATTAAGACTGATACTCGCATGGTAGGTTAAGCGTCTCAGCATTTAATTACTTGGTTTATAAATGGAACAGATTTTCAACTGGAAAAAGGCATACAAAGAGCGCTTGCAATTTGTTCCGAAGCATTACTTCCATTGCAAAAGCGACAAAGAAAGTTACATGACTTTGTAAAAACCTAAACACTTCGGACACGCTGAGCTTAAAACAGACCTAGGCTAACAGGCCAGATGTGATTTCACGGTGATAAGTTTGTAAGTCGCCACATTAACTTATTAGTATCCCACATCACTGAAAAAAACAGTACTGTTGATCATTATATTAAATGTATTCCTATATGTACTCTTATGACGATTTACAAATATGATCACATGGCTTTAGGAAATATACGTTGATGTTCGAAGTTTAAAGTTGCCGATCTGCTACGATTCATCTTTCTACATTTGAAGCTGTTACTGTTTGTATCACGAAACGTTAAAAATAACTGTTCTAATTCTGACAAGCACCGTTTAAAAATGAAAAGGAAAAATCATGAAGTCCGGAAATTGTCAAAAAGGTACCTAAGCCGTATACGTGGCGATCTGACGTACTGTATACATTCCCTGAGCCTTTAAGCTTTCTCGAACAACACTGGTCGGGTCACAGTTCACTGCAGCTCCTTCGCAGGATGGAGCGGCAATGGCCCCACACCAGAGCCCCTCTTCGGACAAGCTAACGTACTCCGTACACCACCGCAGATTCCACTCACGTGTTCCTCCCCTACTTGATATCAGTTTCAGGTAATAAGGGACAAGGCTGGCTTTGCACTTGCGCACAATTCAAGCGTAATTGTTAAGCCTAATGTTATCTCTGAACATGTGTGACAGCTGTTGATTCACCATATCTGTATGACGTCAGACAACTTTCACTTTCTGCGTTGTGTTTGATACAAATGACGATCCGAGGAAAAATAAATACACCGTCGACTACAACTGCAGTGTTGCTGTCGGCAACGTATCAGGATCGAAGATTTGACACTATTGCCATTTAGCAGTTAACACAAAAAGGTGCTACATTCCACCAACAATGTCGTCACTGATTGAAAATAATGATATAGTGACACTTCACCCTACAGCGACAAAGAATCAACAGACAACGAGAGTAAAACAGTTAACAGGAAGTAGTGCGTATTAATTACGTAGCAGATAATGAGTAAATCCCCTCTAAATGCTGGTATAATCACAATTTTTTTAACAAAAGCCAAAGCCCAACAATATGCCGGTATAATTACGGTTCTCTTTAAAAAAGCACAAAGCCCAACAAAATGTTAGTATAGATTCTGTTTTCTTTAACAAAAGCACAAAGCCCAACAAAACGTACGTGTATTTACCGTTCTCTGTAACAAAAGCTCAAAGCCCAACAAAATGTTGGTATAGATTCTGTTGTCTTTAACAAAAGCACAAAGCCCAACAAAATGTATGTGTATTTATTGTTCTCTGTAACAAAAGCACCAAGCCCAACAAAATGCTGGTATAAGTACTGTTGTCTTTAACACAGACAAAAGGCCTATTCAGATCTAAGGGGTGGGGGGGGATGTTTTTTGCGGTTTTCAACAGCATCTCCGAATGAGGCGCATAACATTCGTACATTGCGAGAAAATTATTTCTGCTGTGTTCAATATTTTCTGCATATACAAACAAATTTGGTCGAAGTGCCTAACCTGATCAGCTAAACGTTCTGGAAAGACAACTACTTACTTACTTACTTACTTACTTACTTACTTACTTACTTACTTACTTACTTACTCCATGGTGCAGAGTCCTTCTTGAGAAGCTAACTGGTTTGCAGCTAGTCAAGAAATTCCCCGCATTTC
>Ga0123352_10002927_pt1 | contig 24239 bp, 19 predicted proteins | sample TergutLab28metaG_FD_89700 | JGI IMG/M metagenome (GOLD analysis project Ga0123352, IMG submission 89700) | Labiotermes labralis P1 segment gut microbial communities from Petit-Saut dam, French Guiana - Lab288 P1 | ecosystem: Host-associated > Arthropoda: Insects > Digestive system > Gut ...
GGGGTTGACACCCCAACACCCCCCTCGGTACGCCACTGTACTGAAACTTTTCTTGAACTGAAATATCTCTGATTTATTTGCAACAGTGCAGATTATTTAATTGCTTCATCGCCTTCGGTTCATAATTTATAAACGTTTATAGACAACCATGCGCAACTATTTAAAGGACTGTCTAATATAAACATCGTACCATGGGCACGAAAACTAAATTAAATGCCATACTGCGTTTGTCGGATAAAGGTTAAATGCCAATACAATTAAAGTTTAGATGATGAATTTAAATTCCAAATGGGGGGGGAGTCTGTATGCCAACATTACTTGAATGGGCCCTTGAAATTTCTGTGAATGGTTAAAAATAAACATTTATATTGTATGAACCAGAAGTTGTGGTATAATGAAATTAGCAGCATTTTGTGAGCAACAAAATAAAGATATTTCAGCATGTCTCAAAAAACAGTAATAATTTTTAGTGCCTAGTACACAAAATTAATGTCCAAACATTTCAAAATTTTTAATTTCTTGTAATTACATTTTCATCTGAGGCCGCAATTTTTCACATGGAGGTTCAGCTTCATTGTTAAGTTGTGCCTTGTTGTGGTACTCCTCAAAAGAGCTTCTTATCACACACAAACCCACATCACACTTACAGTACTTTTGACTAAAACTTTTCACTTCACACCCATAGCTGAACACATGCAAAAGGTGAGCTGCGTGACAAGACGGAGTAGGCCGGTCTTTACTGACACTAACTTCTAGTGTACTGACTTGCGTTGCAACAGCTGGTAGTCTGCCTAATGGCCTTGGTACATTACCTTCTTGTCCGGCCATGTACCAACACATTTCTCACAAGGGCATATCAAAAATCCCTGCATGAAATTGTCTTAACCCCAATGAGGAAATAAGAACAAAGCTATTCATGATGGCCAGATCTAACAGATGGAAGAATAATTTCTTGCTTCACTTCCATGTGTGATGGCCCACTGAGTTGCTCTTTGCCACAGACCATGTGATGGTTGCAATCTATCACAATCTGTGGCTTTATGGCTTTCCCTCCTGAATCTTTACCTTTTGCTGGGGCAGTTCGAATATTTGTCAACATGTGTTATGTCCAGCTTGTCCCTCCACAGTATTGTTGTCAAGTCACCCCAGGTCCTTAGGTGAATCTCACCCCCTTTCAGTTTCATTTTCTCGGGTTCTAGGTCTTGTGGCACCCGTTCCTGTTGGTCTAACCATTCCACAGCAGTAAATTTGTTTCATGGCCAAGTCATCAAATAAGTTGGAGAAAGAAAAGTATATATCAATGTACAATTTGTGGCCACATCCTAACTTCCTTGTCACTTCTGTCACTATGGCATGGGTTGCTGTCAAGTGAGGTGTCTTATGCTGTCTGTTCCTCTCCAAGTATACCTTCAAGTCATATATGTATCCAGTCGAGTAACAAAGTTTGTTCATTTTTTATGCCAAAACACTTGTGTTTCTACAGTATGTATTGTTTGAAAATTATCCTTTCTTTGTACAAAACAATAACTTTGTCCATGGCCACATTTTCAGAAAGATTGTAAAATATGGAATATGTTCTGCTTAGAATTTCAAATAGGTTTCACATTTTACACAGTCTGTCAAAATTTTTATCCATCCAGCCAAATTCATTCCAGTTGTTTGTGAAGTGTAAGAAACGAAGGATATGATTGTATCTGTCTTCTTTCATTATGTTGCTACAGAAAGGTGTGCACAGCTGGTCAGTTGTTGGGCAGTAGTCTTTCAGTTTGTCCCACAAACCAGTGGTTCTCAATGTAGGACATGTGGATGCCAGGGGGCCAAACAGGGTTTCTAAGGGGCCACAAGAGAATTATGGGAAATCAGAGGGCTACAGTAACTTTTAAACAGACAAAAAAGAGGCCTTAATAAAAAACTTCAAATTTAAAAACTAATCAAAGTTTCCCCCTTCCCTCGCATCCTCCACAGCACAGAAGGCAAAGTCGTATTTTACTGCTTTCCTACATCTTCTTTTGCTTAATCTGTTTTTAGTTGGTGACTTATTTGTTGTCAAAAATATGTAAGGACCCTCATGTTGTGAAGAAAGATGACCTTAGTTTATCACTGACCACATTGAAACTGGCCATTCAGAAACTTGCAGGTGCTCATCAGGAACAAGACACACACTTAATGTAAATGCACTTAATACAGGAATATTTTTACTTGAACAAGTAAACAATATATTGTATACTTAAGCAAAATATTTAAAACCAATAAAATATTATAAATAAAAGTAGTATTAATGTTTCTTTTTCCCCCTCAGTTAATGTCACTGAGCAACATACTTCTGGAGAAGCTACTATTCACATAGACAGCAAAAAAATTCCCCCTTTACAACAAATGTTGGAATCAGTCAACACGACATACATTCATCAAAGACAAGGTTACATGTTTCAGCTATAAAAGGAAGCACCAATACATCTAAATTACAAGACGCAAAATCGGGGTTAAATACAACAGAAGAAAAAAAACCACTGCTTCTAAAAGCAATATTTCATACCCTATTATACCACTTTATTCAATACTTTCAGTGTTTTGTACCTTCAAACTAAGCTCAATAGGCATTCTATACCTCTTATATTTTTTTACAGTACATGTGTTTTTTTATTACAACGGTAACAAACTCTAACCTAATTCCAATTGTAATTAACCCCCTTTGTGTGCCTTGTAGATCAGGCCTGACGATGCCTGTCCATTTATACCCGAAACATGTAGCCCTCTCTTTGATGAATATATGTTGTGCTGACTGGTTGGAACACTTGCTGTATTTATTAAACCAACTTGGATGTGCCCCCTTTCACAGAACCTGAAGTTACATTACTTGTTCACAACAGTTCATCAACAATCCCTACTCAGAACCACTAGGTCCATTCCACATCCTCCTTTCCCAAGGCTTTGAGATCACCCTGAACTCCCATCTACACCTAGGCCTCCCAAGTGGTCTCTGCTCTTCATATCTGCTGATTAACAGCTTGTATGTATTTTTCATTTCTTCAATTCATGCTATATGTCACAACCATCTCATCATCCTTGATTCAATGGCTGTAATAATATATGACTAACAGCATAAATTACAATGTTATTCATGCTGTAATTTTCTTCAGCCTCCTGCTACTTCTTTGCTGTTGCATACATATATTCTCCCACTCACCCTGTTCTCAGAAACTGTCAATTTATTTGCTTCCCTTACTGTATGATGTCATATTTTATTGTACTTTGTCTGGGGACATGCAATGAATGATACCTTGTCCTTTTCCCTTTTCTCATCAGCCAGTTGTTTTCTTTTCTGGGACTTCAGTGCAGCCTTTTGTATAGCTTCAGCTGTCATGACCTTCTCCTTGTACCCTACAGACAATGAAATACAAATCAGCTTGTGGGCATACAAACATGAAGTGATCTTAGCAGTGTTCAGCTACACAATACACAACCTTCTAACAAAGAGTATTAATTTATGAAGCATGACTCACTCTGTGGTAGAGAGTCCATTTTGGGAAGCTGGTAGTCACTCAAATGGTGATGAAAATCCTTTAATACTATGGAACCGAAGGTTTATTACCATATTCACAAGAGGTCAATACTTCAATCTGTCCTAGTAGACAGGAATCCAGTCCACATCTTTACAGTGTATTTCTTTAAGATTAATTTTATATTACCCCACTGTCTGTACCTACATCATCCTTGTGGTCTGTACCTCTCATACTTTCAGACTAAAACACATTAACTGTTCATGTCACCCATTTCAACCCAGGTGTCTCTACCTGTCAAAATGCAAGTCACACATATCACAGCATGATGTCTGCTTCTTCTGTAACATACTCTTTCTCTACCCAACATAGCACCATAATGACAATGCACTAAAATTCAGGTTCTTTTTATTCTTTGTAAAAGTGTAGATATTTTTGTTTGTAAAGTCCAATTCTACCTTCTACAAGCATACCCTACAGAATGTCAGTATCTCTCAATACGTATTTCGACGAATGTTAATGTAGGAAAAATTTATACTAACATTCCAAAAACTCAATACCTTTTTAACAATTATGTGCATACAAACTGTACATGTTATGCATACAAACAGTTAACAAACATATCAACTGTATGGTGACCAGGAAGTGATGTAAGCATTGTACATCCTAACATGATAGCTTGTTACTTATAGAGGAGTTTTACTGTGTCCTAGTTATGTCTTACGGAACTGTTAGTGTTTTCGCACAGAATGTCTGATTTTCAGGAACAGATTACTGATGTAAAGGGGGGAAGGGGGGTTGCTGTATATTTATACAAAAAATAACATAGTTCCTTATGTCTTCTTCACATTTACGATCCTGTAATTCAAAACAGCTCCATTGAAAATGCAAGGACATGCAATAAACACTGCATTTATAAGATATTTAATATTAAACTACGGAAATCACCTAATTAACGCCTTCGTACTGAAGGCCAACCACAGTCAACGTGCAGTGGAATTTCACAGAGTAAAGTCACCTGAAGTTGTTGCCACTAGAATGCCAAGTAACTAAGGCCATTTCAATTTTTATAATTTGCTGAGTGCCCTGCTTATCTGATTCCATTATGAAAGGGTAAATATATATACTGAATCCCACTGCACTGATTTTACCAGCTCACCTGACGGTAGGGCCAGCAGCTGCTCTCCTCCAGGGCTTGGTTCCTTGTCTGTTTTCCTCTCAAACATGGCTCTCTGTCGAGCTGTCATCAATTTTGGATCTTTTGGTTTGATTTTCTTCAGTTCATCATCTACCTGCAAGGCAAAGAGCTTAGTTTATATACCTGTGATTCTGAAAAAGATAATATACGAAATATTAATTTTGTTACAGTCTGACAACACTGCCAATAGCTGCAATTATTAGTGCCACATTTCTTTCAGCATAAACACTATAAAGAACAAGCATCATCTTCATTCACTGTAGGACAAGAATAAGATGAAGGATCTGCAAACCAGTGGTACGAATATAAAATATTTCAGATACTGTTACATACTGGCACATACACGTTGTGGCGAATCACACACACACAAAGATGAATTTCAACACGCTCAGTATTTACACATATTTTAATGAAGACTGTGGTACAATAAGATGAATAAAGAATATGACATTCAGAGGACCGTGCATCGTGATATATTCTTATAATAAAAGTCAACAAGATGCACTATTTCTCTTTATTTTGATAAAGAACTCTACATGTTTCGGACAGATCTACTGTCGATCATCAGGAGTCTCAACACTGTATACAAAGCAACAGGTATCTGTCATGCTAGTTACGTTGACTGTCTGCTAGCGAGGTCAGGACCTCGCTAGCAGACAGCCAACATAACTAGTATGACATATACCTGTTGCTGTGAATACAGTATTAAGACTCCTGATGATGGACAGTGGATCTGTCCGAAACACGTAGAGTTCTTTATCAAAATAAAGTTGAGAAATAGTGCATCTTGTTGGCTTTTATTATAAGAAGAGATGAATGACATTTGATAATGTCTCTTTATTTTATTTTTCAATAACACACATTTTAATTAACTAATCAAACATATTAATTTATACCTGTTAATATGGGAGATGCCTCTGAATATGACTAGAATTGTGGTAAAACAAAGAGAGGGATAAGTGATGAAAACTGAAGTGTTCTGGGAAGTTATACTATGTGGATTGTAGTGTTTTCATCTTTAGGACCCAGCAGTCCAAGCACAGTCACTCTTCTAAGACTACTACACCCTGAAGATGAATTTTAATAAATGGCTACCATAAACTGTGTTTCAGTGCTACAATTTCAATCACTGTACACCGATAATTACACTTTGAATTACTTGGTTTCTGGACTTGTCCCTCATCTAGTACTCTCAAATGAATATGTTTTGGGAAGCATACCTTTTCTATGCTCAGATGAAAATGTGGAGAGGAACCTACTTATCTGGGGGTGTTACAAACCAAATTATTTCCAAAGCACTGTACCATGAGGCCTCATTTTATGTGATTTCTTTTTGCGCGATTTCGCTTTAATGAGACTTGAAAACATACACCACTTGAACATGATTTGACATGGCCACCCTTATCTTCTGTAGGAGGCCATCCATCATGTGTGTGGACTGATTATGTTGCTAATTTATTGTAAAGTGCCGTTGTTACACGACATATAAAACAGTTGTAATTTTACAACTGGTTAAGCTCGGCTACGTGTTTCAGCCATTACCCGGCCATCATCAGACCAACAAAGAAATATTGTTAATTATCTTTACCAATGGGATCCCACTGTTTACATTAAACTTGGTCATATAATCACGTGGATACTTCAGTTTCCTCATCAACAGCATTGGCATTTCTTACCAACATGAGTGAAAAACATAAATGTACATCACCTAGTGCAATCTGAGTAAAAAATCAGTGACAGCCAATCAGTATTGAAGAGAAATTAGACATACTAAGGAGACTTGAAAAGGGTGAACGAACTGTTGACAAATGTCGTAATGTTACACTCTCTCACAGTAGCGCATGTATAATTTGTGATCATGCTGATAGAATTAAAGAAAGCACTATATGCTTAGATAAAATTAAATGCCAACAATCTGAAACAGTGAGTGTCTGTGTAACAAGACTACCAAAGTTCTATCCGAATGAGCTGTGCCAAAACTAAAGATGTGAGGCTCGTACATTTTTATTACATTAGAAATGTATGTATACTGTACAGAAATGTCTACAGATTATATATACAGTACATATATACTCTACAGGTCCATATGTCCACCAGTGCTACAGTCCTACACTATACGATGAGATTGTCAATCCCCAAACACACAAGAAATATGTTTTAAATGGGAATTGTGTTCAATTTGCACAATGTTTTTCAGGAACATAACCCTGGCATAAAATGAGACCCGCCTGAATGCCATGCAGAACATGAGATGATGGACAAGGTCCAGAAGAGCAAGCAACACCTGGTCTGATTTTAACAAGTTATATGAGAATGTGCATGGAGAAACTGTTGCAAGCTTTAACCTCTTCTAGTTTTCCAGATTCAATTGCATCCAACCACCTTTCCTCTTCACTTGATGTTCCACTATCCTTGCCTTTACCCTTCTTCCTCTTTGCCAGTGTCTTCGGAGAGGACCCCACTTGGCCCAACCTATCCAATGGTTTAGCTGGAGAGCCCTTTTCCTTTGATTTATCAGTAGAACTTGATGGACCAGCACTAGAAAATACAAGCCACACTTCATCAAGTAAATTACATGGAGAATACAGATCATGATGATGACACATTCAGGAGTAGCTTATGATAGCACTCTCTTTCACTTACTGGAATTATACATGAGTACTCATAGACGGTTCAGTAAAACCACTTCTATGCATTGTTTACACTAGAACAAAGCCTATTTTTCTTAAGTTTACTTGCTATAACCTCAAAATGTTACAACCTATATTAATATATGAAGAAAGGACTCATAAGTTTATTCATTTCCATTATTGTGTTATGATATTGAATATAATATGGTAGAATGATAAAGAATAATGAAGTTTTAAAGCTGTTGTAGAGAACAACTGAGGACACATGATGGACTTGTTCTGTTCATATTTAAAATATCAATAACAATACACAAGGAATGTGCTTCCCAAACTGAATAATTATTAGATACACACTTTTTATCTCCTGCTGTTTCCTTCCCAAATTTTATTTTTAACTTAAGAGATGGCTTGCTTGAGTCAGCATCATCGAATGACAAGTCCTGTGAGCCCTCACTCTCTTCTAATAGCTTCTTTCTTTTATGTTTCTTGTGTTTATGTTTCTTATGCTTCTTCTGCAGTGGAAACTCATTTGTATCTGAAATCCATCAATTACACAGTTTCTCTAACTTAATAACGATTATAGACATAAATCTTGCACTTAATACTTTATCAAATAAAAAGATGTGCAGCAATGACAATGAGATACGAACGATGGAAGATTACAGCTGTAGCCTACTAGCCTATTGCCGGGCACAATCCCAGCATGTCTGGAAGGGGTAAGGAATGCCACAAAAATCCTGCCTGGTTATTTACTTATTTACCTATCTATCTATTTACTTATCATTTATCATCGGTTTGCTACATGCAAAGCACTTGGACAAATCAATCAAAGCACAAGATGCAACATGTAGCAGGGATGCGAACTTCTGCATCATAACGTCCGGTATTAGGAACAAGCATCATATACTTGACAACATTATCGTTCATATATTTCCATCTGAGCTCAACCCCGAACCACGGCGATAATTCCAAAAAGCATGAAATTGACTGCCCCGTAGTAGGCAGTTCAGTGGTAACATTAAACACAACAATGTGGACAAAAGTAAGAATGCTTTCTCTTACCTTAGCGGTGACATGGTTGTTCAAATGAAACTACATTTGCATTTAGGCAATACAGTTGTGAAATCTATGTTACATTGTTACGTACCAACTACAAGTTCGTCTTCTGTACTTGTGTCTTTTCGTTTCCCCATTTTCTTTGCAACACATTAACCCTTTCAACTCAACATCAATACACGCAGACCAAGTACTGGGTCAGTCTGACCAATATTTTACGTCATAAGCAGTGCTGATATATTCACATTGTTCGATGCCGAGTAAACTCGACTACTGCCACTTCGGACACACAAAACGCTGCCATATTCTTTTTCTACTCAAATTTCGAGCAAGAGTGCCAGGGTTGCCAACTACCTCACGTCTTGTAACCAACTATGCGGGAATAATACTTAGAGCTGAAATCGGAAGTGAGGTGATAACCTAGCCTTCCGTGTGCCCTCATCCCAAATGATATAAACTATTAAGATGCCAAACACGTCTCCGGCTATAAAGTACACCAGAATACTGTAGTTGGACGTGTCAGCGAATTTTATTTATTTATTAACTGATCTCATGAAAACACAGCAGCAGGTATAACTTTTACAAGCATGCAGAGACCAATTACTGATTACACGCCAGATAACGATCGTAACTAGAAGTTCCAGCACGATAAAGATGTCAACCTAGGCTTAAATTGAAAAATTTCCTTTAAACAGCTTTCTGGAACTAATCCTACAGAAATAAGGATCTGCAATAATTAACAGAAAAAAAGAGCATTCTGTGCAGGTAAATGAGCACACTGGCCAACCGGTCATCGACACTTCTATGCCATTTTACTAGTTTACCACATAACTTACCTTCCACAAACACCATACTAATCAACAGCAGTGTTACTTTGTTGCGAAAGCATTCACATGAATGAAAATCAGATCCAGGTGGAAATGAGGATATTTGGGGTTGGTCCAACTGGCATGAAGATATTCAAGGATTATCATGAAAGGATTAAGAAAATGAACTATGTGACAGAGAGCATTTCCAGCCCTCAACACAGCGTATCTGCTTTATAAACATTTTATTATGAAATAAAAAAACTAATACTCAAAAACATGATTTGCATAATCTCTGCAATATGAAATTATGAGTAGTATGATAATAAACACAAAGCACAATTAAAGTAATATTATGAATACCACTTATACAAAGGCATCTTTTTCAGAAAGCCCAGAAAAGATGAACAGTTCCATCAAACAGAATTTACATGTTTAACAGTTAAATGTAAAACATGTCACAAATATTTTGGTATGTCTACATTAGGTCAGACTAATGAACAGCAGAACGCATTAAGGTGTATACACTTTGACACATGATGAAGAAATCTATGTGTACTCTTAACATTTGCTCCCCTCATATGCAGGACAAACAGCAGTAATTTCACCACATACCATCTGTTCCTTAAGGAGTTCACAAAGCCATGAACTATACAATACAGAACAACTAAAGAATACAAGATATGAAAGGCTCCCATAACCACCAGATTGGAAATGTGTTCCTAACATCTTGATGTATGCCTTTCAATCACACTCTATTTATACAAAATAAAACATGATCAAAACACAACTTTATCTATGTCTATTAACAGATTCACATTGTATTCAATATGTCTTGACCACCCTTATGGCCATCCTCAGGACGAAACACACTCACATAATTGCAAAAGGCACCTATTAGCTTCACATGTCTGTCTGTCTTCATCTATCAGTTCAGTTCCTCCTGGACGGATTTTTGTAAAATGTTCTGTCATGGACTTTTATGAAAATCTGACAAAAAAAAGTCCACATTTCATTAAAATACGACAAAAATATCAGGCACTTTAGATGAGGATCTAAGTAAGTTTTATTGTTGTTGGCAACTAAAATTGCCATAAAAGCACTTCTGTCAAAAGGTAGCACAACAATGCAAATTAAACAGATTGCTGTGTTCTATAACAATGATTTCAATATGGATACACTATTGACAGTAAAATACACTCTCCATATAATGTCTCTTCAAGCCAAGAGAAATTAGGCTGTTAAGACAGACTAGGTAGTATAAGCAGTACAAAATATTCTGTACAACAACAACAATTAAGAGAATGGATTGCTGCATTTCCATGCCAAAAATGGCTATGCAGATGTCTAACAATGTTACATTGCCTATTTTATCAATACATGATGTATGATTACATTCATAAAAAACACTGGTATGTCATGAAGATAAAACTGTAGTAGATACGTTTACAGTAAAATACAATGTGTAACAGCTATTACTGCTACACATTAAATAGCATATGGGGTGTATAATTTATTGCATCCCCAAACACAGCAATTTCTTTACTACAGGAAGTTGCTCTCTGCTGCGATATCTGTGACAGCTGCCATGCTCAGGGAAATAAAAAGAGACACACTGTACTACATGATGCATACTGAAATTAGAGATGGGAATGCATTTTCTCACCATGCCAGCAGAGGATATGGATTTGTTATGTTTTTGTTCTGTATGTTGTATATAGTGATGGCACTGGTGTACAGCTGCACTAGTCAGTGTGCAGTGTATTTCTATGCCACACATAAATATAACCCATGCAAACTACAATGCACATCATACTATTTTTATCACAAACTATGAATATTGGTACAATTTTGTCTGTATAACATGCCAATAGATTTTAATTTACATAATTGTATACAATATGTTGATTCATGTGACTGCTCCTAAGGATGATAATGCCTGAGCATGAGGAAAGGAATATATGGGAATGACAGATAACTATCACTTTGAAAATCTGACAAACCTTTACTTACAGAGGACACTCTCACACATGCTGCTAATACTAGTTTCAAGACTGCGTGAAACAGACATTAAAGCAGGGCTTGGCAAGGCAGAATTGAAAGGAATGGACAGTCTTTCATAATTTATTAACTTCATGGTTATCAAGGAAAGTTGAAAAAGAGACACTGAAATATTAAGAGAATAAGGTAATTCTTCATCTGTGATGCTAAGACAGAAGTTGCATACAAATCCTGAGAAACTAAGGGATAAAAGTAACAGCTAAAACAAGAGGGTGATACAGAAAGAGAAGTCACACCAGATTTCTAACTCTGTGGTCCGATTAGAAATGCCACATGTGGACAAAATTTAGGGATGGTGGTGGTGATGATGATGATGATATCAATGAGTTTCCTGATAGTATAATGCCACAGAAGACATACTATTTAAAAAACAAACAGTGTTGGTAAATAAGGCAGGTGACTATTCCTATACCAAATTTCCGCTACTGCCACCTTGTAATATTAAAACTGCTATCCACATCACATACCTAATTTTGGATATGATTTTCAAGCTGACGGTGAAGATTATCTTGTGTGTGTGATTTCAGACCTTGGCAATGGAGTGACATTACAATGTAACTCAAACTGCTGATCAAGTCCAACATGACTGTTTGACAGCAGATACAAGGTGTAGGTTGCTTCACCTGAAACAGAATGGGTGATACATGATTTAACACTTACGATCTTGCTACCATAAAGACGTGACGTATGAGTTAGAACAATCGTCTTCACTGCACCTCCAAAAACAGAACTGGCATTTGATATTTTAAATTCTGCAAAAAATCCACCCCAAAAAATGTTACTGTAAAAAGTTCAATACATTGTGCTTGTTTTACTTCCTTCTCAGATGTCTGCATGACCATCACACTGACATTTAAAGACAGGTGAATGTAACAGCATTATATTCATATCCCAGGTTGACAGTGACACCTTAAAGACAGTGGAACTCGCTGTTAAAGTTACGCATATAAATATATCAGCAAATGGCAAAATAATTAAACTATAATTCCTGCTGGTCTCTCAATACAGATTAAAGCTGCTGCAGTAAGCAGGTATTACGAGTTCTCCCCAGAGTGGGGCAAGCAGTCATTATGTAGTGACAGGGGATGAGTTACTAACAGAAAAATTTTATGATATGACTTCGGTATTTATTGTTTTCAGTAAGGAAATCATTAATTGCTCTCTCAGTGTTACGACATTGTATGTTAGGTATAACCTGATCCTGACTTGACTGACACATACAGTCACTGAACAAGATACTCTTTTGTGTATTTTTTCCAACAGAAGTTAAAAAAATCTCCAACCACCATACCAGTTCCTTCTAATCTTGCTTTCATACACTCTTCCCATTAACACCCACACTCTGCAAACCATGCTCGTTTCAGCCTCAGTTAAGCCAAAAGTAAACCCTCACAATTATAAGGTGTTGCAATACTTTCACTTCCTACAAAAAATGCAATATTCAGCAAAAGATGTATATAATACATCTGCACATGTTGCAATATGCACCTCACTCACCTGTTACATCTGGAGCTTCAAACGTGAGAAACACTTTATGGACACCTGTATTCACTGTCTTCATGGCTTGTAGTTCCTGTTCAAGTCCCAAAAATATTGTCCACAATCCTTTGCCACAAGCTTCCTTGAGTTCCACTGACAAAGTACACTCTCTCCCAGCACACAGCCGAACCATTTTCCCTCTACTGTTTACCTTTCCATACATTTCTTTAAGTTTCCACCATCTGTTATCAACATGCATTTTTAGTTGAACATGTACTATGGGTAGACTCATCAAGGCATCGTGAATCTAAAACAAAAAATGACTGCAACAGTGTTCCACCATCAATCAATACACAATCTTTGACATGTTGTACACATGCATACAGACAAACCCTTCTGGGAAGTCCAAACAAAAGTCACAGATGTCAATGACATGGCTTTAAATTAAACATAAAACTGTATAACTTGAATAAGAAGAAATACCTATCAAATATACATAAACAGCAACACTATACATCTCAAAACCAAATAATGTTAGAAGTCACTGGCGAACTGACATGTACTGGATCACAAGCATCATGTGATTCAAGACTTTTGTGTCAGTCACTTTTTCTGGTTGGCACAGAATTTTGTATGCTAAAAAATGAGAGGGAGGAAAAAAAGACTGATGATGACAGTCATCTGTTCCAGTATGACATGAATACAAAATGGAAAATGCAAAAGTCCCTGAAGATAAAAGAAAGAGGGGATGTGGGAGGGAAAGAAAACTCATAAATGTCAAAATAAAGGGTAAATCCACACCTATATGTATTCCTTCTATCTCTATCGCAATGTGTTGACGACACTAGTGAAAGAACTACTTGCTTATGATTTCCAAATCCCCCCCCCCCTTTTTTTTAGATCTGCTGGAATGTGCGTATGAAGTCACAAGATGTACACTTTGAAGCCGACAGCAATCACTAAAGGTTAGTACCAATACATGTTGTTACAGTACTACCCCAGTTATTTGTCTGTTCTTGCACATCTCAGTGAGTACCACCACAACAAGTCCTAATACTGTATTAAAGCCAGTTTTATGCACATGCAGTCACGAACCTCTTTTATCTGTTGTAACCGAAAATGATCCCTGAGTGCTGTAACCAATGCAGTGTACTTATTGCAATACAGAAACTGGAGTTCAGGAACACATCTCACAGTTCTCCGGCCCCCAGACAAGAGGAACTTCAAATTGTGCCGTGTAACACCAGGAAGCATAAAAAAAGGAGCATTTCTATCACCCCAGCTGCCAACCACAAGCATCTGCAGTAGTAACTGTGCCTGCAGTGCACTGCTGAGCCATCCTCTGTCACTGCAGATTACAATGATTGCCTGCAGACAATTGGTCATGTACATACAGTTAGTTGCTGTTCTTTACTCTGCTTAGTCTGCTGTATACATTAAAGACTTTACAGTCTGTTGGGTATCATAAAGTAGCCAAGAAAACTGAGATCTGAATAATTATATGCAATAAAAGCTCTAACTGTACAACTGTCAACATGGAGTTTCTCGACAGTCAGCACTAATAAAGGCTGCAAAATTTGAAAAATGAAACATTTCTTAAAGAAAACTGAAGTTCTCTGCATTTAAAAAACACTACCAAATGGAAGACTGCATGAATAACAGCCAGAATGCATATGTAGGAAAGAGTAAATTTCATACCATGCCACTGCACCTTCTAACACTAAAGTTTTGGCCATTAAGCAAATACTAGTGTTAGAAATATCTGACATAGGAGATTTCACATTAGACAACAATATTTCATAGGTGTTCACTTTTGTTTGTCTCAACCCCCCCCCCCAAAACCATAACTTCTGTTCAATGTAGTTTTCATATGCAGTCATCTACTAATTTTGTTTGATTGTAACCCAGATGGAATATGATGGCAAATGTAAATAAAGTTCCCAAACATCATAATAAATTTCAAGCAAATTCCATCAGAAGTTCACAAGTTATTACACATGGATGTATGGACAGACACAGACAGAGAGAGCTGGTGAAATTATGAGGCATATTTCTTGCATCTTTTTTGCCGATTAACTCACCAGAAACTATGTGAGCCCCAAGACAGAAGAGTGACAGCAGAGGACAATGACATAGAAAACATTTATGGAGCAATGCACAAGAACAGATATAGCAGTCCTAAGACATTGTACCCTCACAAACATAAATGGCTAACAATGGTGACTGCTTATGCTTGTGGTACGTACAATATTCTAATCACACTTTGTATCACATTCTGAGACAATGTATTGCATTTCTTGAATAACTTTAAATGTAACATTTTATGGCCTTATATTCTCATGTTTTAAGTTTTTAGATCATAGACTTAAATACTGTGTTTTATGTTCATATTGAAATATTTAAAAAGGTCAAATATTTTATACTTATATATCTTGTAAGAGTGTAAAATGTACTAAACCATAACTGTATATACAACCATCTTCCTGAAGATGAACCCTTGGGTTAGAAACACGTAGAAGACATAAAAAATTAAAATTTTAATTTATAAAATGTGCTTTTTATTGGTTTATATATTATATTTGTATTAATGAAAATATATAACTTTGAAGTATCTGTGTCTGTTTCCGAGTTGTTACTAGCAACAGTACTACCTCTCCTTCTCCATTCTGTATATGAGAAACTTCAACCCCCTTCCCCTGAACCCTTCATCAAAGAATTTAAAGGTATGTCCAGATCCTTCATGCACTGACCACTTCACCAGTATTAGTGAGTGAAGACTGAAAAGTTTTTAACATGTTAGTGAAGACATTTTAGCTGCACTGAACATGTATCTGCAGCAGTACTTGTGTAAAACTACATTTAAGTAAAGATTACATTCTCTAAAGGTTTAAATGGAAGTTCATTACCTGCACAATTCTTTTTGCATAAACAAGCACTTCCTTCATATCTGACGAAAAGCCAATAAACCCGGTGAACATTGTGCCCGATGCTGCAAAGTGGGACTGCAGCAAGAAAAATACTTTTACCACCACAGGTGAAAGATCTCCATGGTTCAACTTCCATTGGCTGTGTATCTGAAGCTCCCTGTTATGTAACACATGAAAAACAATAAATCAGACACATGTACAGCCATCCACTGCCACATCCTACATATGTGTGTCAAGCACATTTCCTTCACAATGATATCAATATTCAAAACACAGAATTGAGTCAGAAGGCTATTGGAACTCTTCTACATGCATCAACAAGGTGGCTACCCTGACTGAAGATTCTGAAGGATTTCTTCAGTACATCCTGGCAAATTGCATGGCATGACAGTGTCCAAGCGATACCTACTATTAGTCACTAAATGTAACTACTGTTGAACTTGGTTATAATGACATCAGTTTATGTGACACCTCATCTATAGTGTCAGATATACTGTGGTACCAATTAATCCTCACTGTTAACCATAACATTACACTGTTTGGTTAGAATAATGTTCATGTGTAAAGACACAAAATTTTCAGTCCCTTTCAAGATGTTATTAACAAATTTGGCTGTATATATGTGACATTCTAAATCTTATTTTATCTGCATTTTACCAAACATGTTTCATATGATTCCCCAGAATCTTCAGGGAATTGCACACCGTCTAACCTAAACTCAATTAAGAGTTAAATGTTTGAACAAGTAATATTTATGGTTTATCACACAAACTATTCAGTGGGTACAGAGATTCCTTCCCTGTGGATAAACAGCTGGGCCATGAAGATGACCACTCATCTCCATGCAGTGCCAAGGGTACCTTTACTTTCTACTTCCCATACATTTAGACAGTAAGAACTCCTGTAAAATATAAATTACATAACAAGTTCACACCTCATGGATTCCTGTTAACATGTTCCATTCTATACATATCTAGAAACTGAGAACTCTTGTGAAATGTAGTTACCTAATAAGTACACAATCATCAATTCTAGCAGGAAGACACGTAAATTCCCGAGCTTGGCAGGTAAGCAGCAACAATTCCTGCTGGGTCATACAAGAATTCAAATTTGTACTCAAATACTTGACTGTGTCATGACACAGTTCCCTGGAAGAACACAATGAACCCAACAGTGTTGGCCGCAATTGTTCAGAGTCCTGCAAATTAGAAATTACATCAGAGGAACAGTCTTGACTAAATTCATCTGGTCTTTAATATCCATTCATACAAAGAAAGGTCTTGAAAATCATGGTATAGTGAGATTTTATGTTGGCTTATAAGTTCATGAGATAATAAATTCATCGAGCTATGGTGATGACTTTCGAACAGTTTTCCAAACAACTATTCATAACCTGCTGGTTGACAACAAGAATAATGTAACTACATACAGCTTTTTGTCAAGATAAGAATGGTTTCTATTGTACCTATGTTTTTCTGGGATGATGCACAGCATATATCGGAGGTTGGTTACTGATGTTTTATGACAGCATATAAGTGACATCTCCAAGTGTCAATATGGTGCCATGAACTACTAGTAGCCAACTAGTAACTTATGCTACACAAAATCCCAGAAAAGCAAAAACCTCAACAACCCCAAGGCAGAGCCTGAAATCTTGCAGTTTCTATTCATCTCTTATCCATCTAATGCATAGCAATATACATTTATTTTAATGTCAGTACATTTTTGTAAAGTTATGTTTACATGTAACAAATTTACCTGAATACAAGGGAATAATTTGTCCCAATTAATTGTAATGCCTCCCGAGATGGTACCCTGGCCTAACTGTACCTGCCTCGTGGAGACACTATTATTTAATGGGGTGCGGTTATTGCCGTCAGCGCCGAGGTCTCTAACTTCTGTGCTGCCACCAGTCAGACTTACAACCAAATTTAAGCTGTTGAAAATCTGGCGAACTACTCCGCCACACAACGAAGTAAAATACAAATTGCACTCGTCTATATATCTCACTTAGCTTATCTAATCTTCCAGGGACATCAGTTAGTAGTTAACAGTACATCAATTATGTCAGTCAAATTTAGTAACTAACCCAAAAAATTTATTTAATATTAAAGTAAAAATAAAAAAATACAAACAACTACAATTTACACTGTCACCATATAACAATTAAAAAGTTTAAATTCAGTAACTGCCCAAATACTCGTTTCACCTTCCTGTATATAGTCCAAAGTATACCGGGAATTTAAAATAAATTTCTAAATAAATTTTCCTAAATAGTTGTTCACCAAAATTGCTCAACTCGCGTAAGTTCACTCAAACGGTTTTCTAATACGTTCAACACAGCTTACCTTGAATACTCAGCAGAAGCCTGCGTCCCATACACATAATACGTAATCTTCTTTGGTGCAAAAGTCAGAACAATCTTCACGTTAAACAAACACATAAGTACTACCAAAATTTCCACGAGAATGAGGGCGTATGCCTAGTTACAGTGGACTATATAAAGTAGGGCCGCTGACACATCTAAAAAAAGTGCGTATTCTACAGAGCATTGCATTGTTTGCCGTGGAGAAGTTCACTAAAAGTTCATAAACTCCGCTACTTTGCGGCAAAAGGAAATCAACGGCTAAGTTGCACATATATGTGAGTGCAGTTCACTGCTCTTGTCAGCATTCACGAGCATGTCGCGTCTGTGCGCGACTGTTTTCCAACTCAAATTTAAAGTACATTGTTCATTTATTATCTGAAAAATGGAAGGGCCACCTTATAATCGAAGACAAAGTTAACCCTTTTGCACAGAAAGAAAATTCTAGATGCAATCTGCAGGATGCTGTGATTTAAATTACACAATTTCATTTTCTGAACAAAACCATGATTACCAAAGTTAGTAATGGCAGGAAGAAACACCAAAACTGGATGATGCTTATGCTGCATCTTAAGAAAATCCAAACTTTATGCATCATGTGGAGCTGAAAGGTGAAATATGTTCTGTACAGACATTTTACTGAAAATTCAATAATGGTAAAATTATTTACTTCTCTATGACCCTCACCTCTAAAATAACACAGCCTGCATCTTCAAGAGAGTTCAGTGACTTGTCTACTAAAAAGAGTCGACAGTCTTCAGGTGTCTGTCCAAAAGCAGAACCCAAATAGTAGGATGGATTGCTGACAAGTCTCTGACCCAGGTAACTATGAGACAGATGCTCTAATGCTGATGTTCTAGAGTTCACAGTCTGCATTACAATCTCATTGTTGAGGTATTCAGGCAGGAATTCCAACAGACGTGACTCAACACAAAGCGTATCTATGAAAGGCAGTCATTCAAGATGATATCAGTAAAACTAGTATGTGGTAAAATTCTTTTACAAATATTAAAACTGCTGACATATAGCTACCATTCAAAGGTAAATAGGCCAGGAGACTAGAACAAAGTAATGTACTGAAGTTACAGTCCACATATTTGCATGTGGCTATAACTAATGGCATTAGACTTGTCACTGCACTTTAAAATACACAGTAAATTTTCATTAAAATAAACTTAAGAAAAATACAGTCTAAAAGGTACTTTGAACTACAAGTAAAGTGTCCTTAATTACTGACCAATCATGACCACACTTGCACCGTATGTAGTGCATGTATGGAAAATGTGAGGTGTGAATTATAGGACAATCCCTCCACTGGAAGCCAAGATACAGCTGAAAAGACACACTGCTCTGTCCTTAATTACTGACTGAATCAGAAAAAACTTTCACTAATTGTAGCACGTGTATGGACAGTGAACAGTATGAATTTTTAGGAAAATCCCACCAATGGAAGCTGAGAAGACATACTGCTTTCCAAGTGACCTTAATTATTGATCAATCACAACCAAACTTGCACCACTGACAGCACATGCAAGGAATACCATGCTTTAAAATACACGGTACACCCTCATTACAATAAACTTCATAAGAATACAGATATGGTATATTAACAAGCACTCTCAAAAATGCAAATGGTTGTATGTAAATTATTCACTCTCTAGTATCAGAATCTGAAGGCTCAGCTACTTCTAATACCACAGCCTGAAACTTGATGCAAACCCTCATATGTTCCATTCAACTTATATCCTGACAACTTTTCTCACTAAAATAACTTTCTTAATGTTATCACTAGACCTACTTCTCAGTTTTTCAAGAGCTTTCCCCATCAAAACTCTGTATAAATTCCATGCATCTCCACCTGAACATCCAATATTTCACTACACTTTAATTGTGAAATTCCTTGTTATATAATATCCTGTATTTCACATTTCTTTCATCCTTTTAAGAACCACATTTTTCTGTGGTTCCAAAACTCTTTTCAACCACAATTCCATTGTTAGGTTTGTCTGTGTCCATGTACACTACTTAGTGAAATAAAACCACTATCCACCCATCTATCCATATGCACATCATTACTCAAGAACTGCAAACTGTACAAGAAATGTCAAGCAGACTGCATTTTGGTTAAAACCAGACAAACCTACTGTATGCTACATGAACACATATTTGCATTTCTGTGTACATCCTACCCAGCATCTCACATGAAAAACAAAATGTCTTGATTGATATACTCATTTGCCTAAGTGAAACACAACAGTAACATCTGACAGCACTGATATAAGGTTTCTTTCACTAGTTCAATATTGTGCTCTAATAACATACAACTTTTAATTTTCAATCTTCATTATTATTATGAGCACATAATTTATTTTTCCATATCCTAGCAGCAGCATAATGGCTGAGTGTGAGTGATTCTAATCTGAAACCAAGATATGATGAAAACATAAAGTGTGTGTGTGTGTGTCTGTAAGAGAGTGTAGGGATGCATATTTATCAGTATGTTGCTTGAAACTGTGAATTTTACATTCACTAGAATAAAACATTAGAAGTCAGCATTCATAAGACTGAAAATGCAGAAGCAAAAACACAGCAAATGTGCCACAGCTGTCATACTAATTACACATTTCCCAACGTATTATTATTCTTCAGATATGCAACCCCAATGCACATAAATACCAAGGCTTCAAAGTTTTGAGATTGTGCTAAATTAGAGAGAAAAAAGTACAAATATTTATAAAGTATTATAAGAAAATGTTATTTTTGCTTATTCGGGCAACATCATTCTGTTTGTGGACTGTATTTGATAGTTCTGCCTATTCATAATTGTGACTGCATAAATAGAGGAACAGAAAACTCTGATGGGAGAGCTGTGATTGTTTTCTTATCTGTCACTGTCGATTCTTGGGGTACGTGCAGCAAGAATGCATAAAAGAATGTACTCTATACTGAGTATAGCTTGCGTTTTAACTTGCAGCCAACTTCAAAAACCCAATTCACATTCATCAACTCTTTGGTAAGGTAAAACAACTTTGAAAGCAATGCTAGAATCTCTGAATAATCCGCGGGCCTGTGAATGGAAAACTGGGTTCCGAAGATGGAAGAAAACTCTTACTTGATGGCTCTGCTATACATAAATGTGATCAATTCCTCTCATGCAATTTCTGGTATGTCAAAAACATCAAACATGAAAGATCATCTGAACCAAGGAATGTATATTTCATATATCCAGGAAATATACTTAAAGTTCTTTAATAATGGGACAGTGCATGCTAATTTCTCAGTACAAAATGCTGTTCAGACCGGTAAAAGTCCCATTCCCTTCATCATAAACAGTAAAAATTTGGAACATGTATTGCTTCTTATCACTGAGATGCACATTTGCTCCCCTGACATCACCTGCATTGCTGACTCAACTCTGTATTCCCTTACCTTACTCTGCTCTAATTCCTCCCACTCTCTCATGCAGATGCCAGTACAGACATGCCTCAATGGACAGGCAATTTCTGAAGTAAGTTAGGATATGGGGTACTACATGGCTAATGGGTTAGACGGAAAAGATCAGAGAGGTGGAGGAACACTGAATCACTGTCTCCCAGTAAATCTATTAAGGATCTAGTTCTTTAAAATCCTTCCATCAATCTCTAGGTCTCCCAAGAAGTCATTTCCTTCCGACTTTCAAATTAAAAACCTCAAGATCTATGTGGGTAACATAATAAGTGGGAACTCTCAAATTAATTGTACATACTGCACTCAAAATCACATATCACATACCTTGGAAGTAAGCCTCGAACAAGGCCTTTTTTGACTCTTGAGTAAAAATGATGGCCTTTGTCCAACAGCTACTGCAGGAATAAATCTTATCTGCTATTTCAGGCACTGGTACATCTCTGTAGTTCTCCATACTGACACAGTATTTTTCAGTTCCTTTTACAATCACTAGATTGCTTTTCATATCTACAGTACCAATCACATCCCAGCTAACAACCATAACCTATAACAGAGTTTCTCTATGCATAAATGCAGACCATAACATATATCAAACTTTGAAGAAAGAGTTAGAATAAATGAAAGTTGTCGATTCTGTGTGTTTCAGATCAATGTATTCGCTTATTAAACCAACCAAATGCACAATATCAAATACATATGAATATTTGAGACAATACTCTTACATGTTTCGGTAATAATGTACCAGCTTTAGGCAGCACATCTGCCTACGGTTAAAATGAACTACAAATGATGAAATAACATTTTCAAACATTGTGTTGTTAAATATTATTTCAACATTTGTAGCTGGTTTTAACCTTGGCACATATGCTCCCTTAAGATACCAGGGTATATTTGTACGCCATAAGTCTTGGTATTGTGTTGTAAGTCTTGGTTGCTGTAGCTTGTTTCCTTCCAGGGTCAGGCTAAGGACTTATTAGCACCCCTGTAGTATATTTTTATTAAACATGTCAGAGTGGTGTCTCTGTTTATATGCAAATGATATTGTGCATTTGGTTGCTTTAATAAATGAACACAGTGACCCAAAATGGACAACTTAAAATTACAGATGCTCAACAAGCAAAGAAAATGGACAAGTTTATGAATGACAAACACAAACAGCAGTTACTTAAAACCAATACAGCTATATGGTTCAATACGATCTGCAAGGCAATTGGGTTGCAATATGGTGGCCCATACTGAAGCATGCATCCTCTTGAGAAGCTAGTCATTCAAGAAGATGAGACATTTTTTATATTTTATGCAACTCAATGGGTCATTACTATGTTGGGAACATTAGATCCCATTCTGAGCCACATAAATTCAGTCCAAGCCCTCACACACCGCTTCTTTAATCGATCTTAATATCATTATGTAAGCTGTATCCATGCCTCTGCAGTGGACACATCCCTTTGGGTTTTTCTATCCTTCTCATTCTTATTCTTAATCACACTAATTTGGCACCCATTTCACAATCCACTTACTCAGGGTCCAGCACTACATTATATTACAATGGTGAACCAGATCTCAGAGAGGAAGAATACAAAGAAACGGACTGGATTAAAGAAGCTGATGACAGAGTCTAAGTGTGTGCTTCAGCCAAAACATGAACAAAACTTTAGTTGAATTTGAAGGAGATAACACAGTCCTCTGCTTTCTTGTACACTAATAACAGAATTAAGATGAGTACTGCCACCATGACACCACACAGGACCACAACAAAAGCGGCATACACAAACTGACATGCAAAACATGCAACAGGGCGTACATAGGCCAGACCAGTTGAAACCTGACACTTATGTACCGTGAACACATCCGTTACATAAAAAACAATGATCCCCAGTCCGCTTATATACTGCACATCCTGCAAAACATACATGAATATGGTTCCCTCAAAGACACCATGTCACTACTCAAACCAATCCAAAAAACATCAATGCTAATTCACTATGAACAATTACTAATCCAAACTTTCCATCAAAACGGAGACCTCATTCCTGAACAAAACTGTGGCGAACAAAACCCACTATTTCTGTTAGCTACCGACTACAGCCTTAAGTAACCACCTGCCCACAACCGCACTTACCACACAATCCAGTCCTGACCTAGCCACGATGGAACCTTACATAACTACCTAAGCTCAACCAATCAATACCTGCCACACGACTCGCACAAACCAGTCCCAATCAGGTCACGTTGGAGGGAAGTAGCTGTACCAGTATGTGAGTACTTTATTAACTAACTCCACCCATTACATCTTCCTATTACACTTTTAACTATTCATATTTATTATCCAAAGAGTTTTTAACTTATAACCGTCCACAATATTGTATACCTAGACTTTTGTAAATATGTTAATGTACTGCCACCCATTACTATATGCAGTTAACAAGCCAGCACACACTGTTAGTTCATTCCAGTTAATCCTTGTATTTTACAGTATGGCCTCTACCATAGGTTGCGGTTACAGTTTTAGTACTCCTCATGATGGGTGCTGTGACACCCAAACATGTAGGGTGACTGTGCAGTAAATAAATATCTGCATACTGTTGCATCTGGTTGGATTTTTATTAACACTGAATCCAAGTGTACTAACACAATGCACATAGACAGAATCTTAAATCAGTGTACCACTATAATAAAAATCTTGTGATATGGTACATAATTCATGATTGACTAAGATACTCTTCCATTGTGTAAAATGAATAAGTGCGTAGAAATTTTTTCAAAGCAA
>Ga0123352_10002931_pt1 | contig 24237 bp, 13 predicted proteins | sample TergutLab28metaG_FD_89700 | JGI IMG/M metagenome (GOLD analysis project Ga0123352, IMG submission 89700) | Labiotermes labralis P1 segment gut microbial communities from Petit-Saut dam, French Guiana - Lab288 P1 | ecosystem: Host-associated > Arthropoda: Insects > Digestive system > Gut ...
AAAAAATTCACGCATGCGCACTAAGGTTCAAGGTCGGCTCATGCAAGCGCGCTAGATTATAATCCATCAGGTGTTCGCATAAAAAAATACGGTCGGATACTTTTCTAACAGACCTCGTATTCAAGAATGTTTATAAACCGAGAAGTATAAATGTATTATTTAGTCAATGTGGATCATAACAGCATGGCAGAGCATCTCACCAGAAGTGACTGTGAAGGGTTTTAAGACATGCTCGTAGCAGATAATAGTGTTGATAATATGGTGTGGAATGGCAATGAAGAGGATGGGAGTGTAGGGAGTGAGAGTAAGATGAAGGCACTGACTGTGAAGATGGACAGAGTGACACTGATTGGTAGAGACAGATAGAATATACATGTTTTGTGTATTAAGTGTATGAAATTAACAGCAAAATATTTTTTCTTGGCAGACATTTTATTTTTGGGGGTTGTCTTAAATTCAGATAAATACATTTTCCCTTGGCGGATGTGTTATTTTGGGGAGTTGTCTTAGATAACAGTTGTCTTGCATTTGGGTAAATACGGTAACTGGTGCTGGGAGAATAATTAATATGATCAATTTATTTTGACAACACAATATAATGCAAACACTATGTAAGATTCTGACAAGTTTTTAATCAACTGACAGAAGGTGAAATAAATGTATGGGTCTTCAATCAATGACTACACTACAACCCACACAGCCACCACTGCTGCTGCTGCGAACGATGATAATTACGATGATGATGACGACAACAACCACAACAACAACAATTCTAGATCAACATGTTAGCTAGGTTTGAGAAACTTGCTGCCTCCATCTTTGGTGCTGGAAAATTAATACTTTCTACCATGTTTTTCTCTTCCACCAACAAACATATTTTTATCACACAAACAATGATTTACATAATCTGTTTTAGTGCATATGCAACATTTTTTGCATATGAGACCAACTCTCTCAAATATACATCTTCAACAACCCTGTGACAAACACGAAGATTTATAATTAATATTTAAACATGGGGGGGACTGAGTACTGAAAATGCATTCAAGTAACCACCTGTGAAAATTAGTTACTGTTCAATTTTCCAATACATGAAATACTATGAAAACTCAATATCCATAAAATAAAATAATACCTAATTTTATAAAAACAACATGAGTTAGGTGAACTGTTATTTCACTCTGCAAGAATGCATTTGTAGTTGAAAGGTACAGAGCCTGTAAGTGAATTCCACAATGACAGAAGCTGTAGAAAGAAGAAAAATTAATGTCCGGTAAATGCCAAATTTACAGCAACCAGTATTTTTCAATGTCATAAAACATGTGTGAAAGTCAGAATGTCTACAAACTTAAGTCAACTGTAATATGCCAAAATCACCATACTCTGGATAAACATTAAACATATGTACTAAGAGAAAGGGTTACACACTGTTCAAGTACTTTTCAGACTGAAGAATGTGATATCTCACATCAGTACATCATGAAAATGATTTATATGGTTTCAAAATTTGTTACTTTCCTTGGCTGAGTAGTATTAATAACCATGCCAGAAAATGCAAAAACTCTGCTAACATGGCATTCAGAAGACCAAATTTTTACCTTATTATTTATGACGAGGAAATACTGCAACAACAGAAAACTGTTTCACTGTCAAATATTTTTTACCTGAAGTCTTTTTGTTTTGTAAGCTTCCGCTTCTAATGCACTTGTCTTCTCAGCTACAACTTGTTGTGCCTCTTTCATCTGAGCATGGTACTTCTCTGCAATAAAAGCTTGACATTAGTGCTAAATGGACATCAACAGAAAAGGTTTTGTCAGTAGTTCCTATTGAGACAACAAGACTTATTTGGACAAACACAATTACTGAAGTCAGTGCTTCACACTTTTATAATTGTGAATTTCCAGTAGTGGTGTTCCTGGAACCTTGCAGCTCCATTCTGCTTTAGAACAATTGCATTTCTTGACATAAGGATTGAACCAGGACACATTCTTAAATAAAGATAAAGACAAAAATACTTCAGCACTCTCCATCTATTCCCTATTTTCTACGTCTCCATGTAAGTCATATGAATCCTGGGCATGACTTGTCACTAACTGCAATTACTGTTTTTATGTAGATCATATATTAATCTTGTTTACATAACCACACACAAATTATTTTAAAGGCAATGATCTTACCAAGATGTAATTTCAAATCTGCTGCAGACTGCGCACTTTCAATTGCTTTTCGTTTGTGCATCTCCATGGCCTGCTGACGTAATGCTAACTCCTTTTCAACAGTTGCTAGAGAGTTTTGTAAAATTCGTTCTTTCTCCTCCAACTTGCGCACCACCACATTAGTTGCTTCTACTTGTGTTGTAAGGGTGGCCACCTGATGTGTGAAATTAACAACACTAAATCAACATCAAAAACACAGTAATCAATCCAAGTTTTACAGTTGCAGCAAGTAAAAAGACTTCATGAGAAAGCTACAGTCACTTAAAAAATCCAATGTATGCACTTAAAGTTTGATTTTCTAAATGGTTTAAAATTTCTCAAGGAAGACTGCTTCCTGATGTCATATACAACACAGTATACACATTGCTGGACACTAGAGGCAACATGTTAAATTTAAAGTGTCAAGTTATTCTTGTGCCATCCTGTTCACTAACAGTTGTTCATTCATTCATCACTTTTATTAGAACTTGACACTGCCGCACTTACAAGGGTCTGAAACTGGACCCTATCCTGAGCCAGATGAATCCAGTCCAAAAGGTCCCATATAATTTATGATCCCATTTAACATTATCTACCCATCTACACATTAGGTGTTCCCAGTGGTCTCTCCCCTTCAAGTTTTTATTATAAAAATTTTGTACATGTGGTAGATGTTCCACGCATCTCATCCTCAATCAACCTAATAACATACTGTGAAGAGTACAAATTTACAAAGTTCCTTTTCATACAATTTATCTGCAGCCACATGTAATTTCCTCCCCCTTAGGTTCACATATTCTCCTCAGTACCTTGTCCACACTGTCAGCATCTGTTAATTAATTCTTAGAGTTTATTTACACATTCATTTTTGATCTCTTTAACACTACTGCTTCAGTCTGACAAAAAATTATAATTATTTTATCTTCTCTTGTCCACATTGTTACTTGAAAAACAAGTCATTTAATTCAACATGTGAAATGAACTTTTTCATGTAAGTCCTAAAATAACATAACAAACGGAGGGATACATTGTCTTCCACTTAACCCAATCCCCTAATGATATCTTTACTTGAACTACTATCTCTACTACTCAATAAGCTACTTTACCTGCTCTTTAAGAACATCTTTCTCTTCCCGGGCCAGCTTATGTAACTGATTGGACTTGATACGTTCTGTCATCAATTTGAAGTTTGCATCATCTTTCTCACGTAACTGCTGAATCAGCCTTGAGTTTTGCTCCTGCATATCCTCAAACGCCTGTCCTGTCACTTCCATCTCATTCAGCAAAGCTTCCTCTTCCTAAAATCATATCCAGATTTATGTAAGCATTCCTACGAGAATGCAAGTAAGAGGCATACATTAGGCTACCGGAAGGACGGAAACCAGAAACACTGTTCTTTCCCTGTATCATGCTATCATGAAACTAAAAAACTGTGCATCTGTTAACCTGTTCTTCCTTCCTAATGAGTCCAAGATCCGTCAAACATCATTCTTTGTTTTTGTTCCAGTTTGTAATGCTGCATAGCACACTTTTATACTTGTATAACTTCCAAAATTTCAAAGCAGAGTAAAGAAATAATAATATAAATCAGTCACTAACACATCACAAACACTTTGTCTCACTGTTTCAACAGAAAAACCACTATACACAGTAACTTTAACAGAAATGTAATGTATAAAAAATTAACTAAATAAAACCTCATGGCCATTTTGGGATTCAATTTCCATATGCTATGTACTAGTACCAGCCCAATAAAATGTAAAATGATAACCACTGCATTTTTGCACAGTGTTACTTAATTTAAGTCTGTACAAAAAGAAACTGTGTTAAAGTCATGGTGTCAAAGAAGTGCTAGAAGAAATATATCCGTATGTAACTACAAGAATCAGTCAGTAGGCAAAATCACAACACTGAATTTGAAGTATTAAATAGAATATTTCAAGTTACACATTTTGTTGAACAAAGCATTCTTTTGCACTGCTTTCTGTGGTCCCACACACCAATACTTTTGTGCCATCTTGTCACAAAATACTCACCACAGATCATGAAGCAGCCCTTGATCTCAGTGACAGAACAAAGTTGCTGACTTAAGCAAAATAAATTTTCCTTTAAATATGTGAAATTCACAGCTGTCTGCTTACTGACTGGTCCTCATTATACACAGATTCGACCAGCACTTAAATTCTCAGTATTTGTTTCTGTGACTACTCTGAAGGACACAGAAATCTTCAAAAGGGGATAGTTCATTCACATAAAAGCTTCTCCTTATTTATTTTTGTGCCTCCACTGGTAGCACCAATATTGTGTAAACTACCATTTACGTCAAAAGAACCCGCGAAGACGGAAGACAATGCAGAGCCGGGCAGTACAGTGGTATTATGGCATTTGACCTTACGGATTAAAGGTGGTAACATAAAAGAGCCACTGATGTAACAATAATGCCACAGTACAAGTAATACTGACATACTCCTGACATGAGACATCTGAAATCTCAATTTAATATTCTCTCTCCTGAATGAGTTAGTTATTCCTGAGTTCATCACTGTTGACAGATACTGCTCAAGTCCCAGACTCTATGACTGACAAACTGAACACAATAGTTACCACAGAGTACTAACTTCACTGCAGTTGATGCACAGAATTACAGAAATGCGTGTTGTTGAGGAAGAGGAGAAGATGAAGCACCACAAACTTTATGTAGCTTAGAACAGACTGTGATGTGCACATAAAGTGAAACCTGAGATCAAGGAAACACAGCTATGATATTTGGAACACAGATGTTTCCACTGTCATACAATATAAAAATACATAGTTATCAACCGTACCCTTCCTCTCCACTTGATAAAATGTATTACAAAGTTATCATTAACTAAAATGTACAAATGTATACATCATATTAAAAAGATATACAAGTTTAAAATTTTCAGACTCATATATTCAGTTTACATCCAACAATTACAAAAATTCCACCAAGGGAAAAGGAAATAAGAAACAAGGTAGCATCAATGGTGGGCATTCATACGTCATTAAATTTGCCTAATGTATCTTGTATAGGACCACAAAGTTAATTGTAATATTCAAAATAATTGCATATTAGTAACACAACTTGAACGTAATATCACACACCTTTCATTGAATGAGTAATGTGAAGATATGACGTATTCCAACTTCTGGCACACTTTGTACCATAAACAAGTTACTCCCACGTTTTGAATGACATGTAGCCACCTTCAGGAGTAAACACAAAGATACAGAGTGTTCATCCAATGGATACACACCTTTGCTGTTGTATACAGAACTTACTACCAATATTGAAGAGAAGATGCTTGGGTGTGTGGGTGGTGGTGGGGGAAGGGGGGAAAACCTCAGCCTTTACTAATTTTCTGTTATCTTTTATATCATAATCTATTGCATATGAACACACTGTAATTAACATTGAAATGTACATATTACTTTACTCTTCGACAATGTTATACACTTTTAACCAAACATGACATTTTGTGTATCCATGAAGATAACTATGTATGTTAACCGAAACATGCTGGAATGATTATACACAATTTAAAGTGTGCACTAAGTACGAATAAATCTTATCTGAGAATTTGAACAATTTGCTCCAGTTATACACTTCTTTTAGAAACAATTATGAATGTACAAAGCATTCAGTTACATGTACAACTACAATGTGATCTATAACCTATCTTCAACATGACAAAAACAACGAAATGCCTAATTGTGGTACCATTCAAGGATAAAATCATTATAGACTGAAAACATGTAGGAAAATACATGTACAGAGCTTCTTTGGATTTGAAGTATCCAAGGATTACAACAAAGTTGCACTGTATGCAGTATTTATCAAAACTGTATCAAAAACTCAGCTTAGAAAACAAAAATGTATGTAGTTGCGAGAACTAGTAAGTTCTTCCAACCCAGTACCCAGAAAAGTGCAAAGGAGAAATACCTGTCCAACAACATTACTTACGGGGTCATGGAAGTTTACAGCAGATATTTTGAGTATGAATGTTCATGCAGTAAGTACAATCTTCTTTGTGTTCCCACAACCCTAACAAATTTAAATGGAGAAGCACCGTATGTAATGACCTACAGAAACATGGACAGCATGTTTATGGTGGTTTGCACTACATTGATGATACTATATAGTATGGGACATGCAGTGGTGCAGTTGGTTGATGCACTGTGCTATGAGCCGGAAAGTCAAGGGTTCAATTCTCGATGGTGTCATTGGAACTTATCACTGACATAATCCTTCCAGCCACACTGTGGCCTTGGGGTCGACTCAGCCTCTAACTGCAATGAGTACCATGAGTATTTCCTGGGGCGTAAAGGCGATCAGTGCATAGGGCTGACAACCCTACCACCTTCACATGCCAAATGTCTTGAAATCGGGGAACCTCCAACCTCCTGGAACCCTCAAGGCCTGTCCAGGCCTGACAGGGATTGATTTGTTTTTTTTACTATATAGTATAACATACCAACAGTACAATTACATGAATCATAAAATAATTTAACTCCCTGATTTGATTGAGGGCAGATACATGCCCAAAATACAGTAAGTTAGAACCCACAAAAACTGTCATGCCTATCAACGGTAGAAAAAATGAATCCGCTTGACACACATTCATTAAATACATATTGAGGTAAACAAAACAAAACAAACCAATTTTACAAGTTTCATATCATATGCTGAAATTATCATGATTCATAATTAATTAATTAATTAATTAATTTCCATTTGTCAGCATTAATAACATATAAGTTTTACTTGCAACCACTGCAAAAAGCAAACTTTATGCACCTATATGTTTCAGCTACATATTGTAGTCATTATCAGGAAGCCACACTACTACAAAGACATAAGCAGCGAATTGTACGTCAGTATGGTAAATATACACACATTAGCTTTTTACAACACCTAATCAATTTGCAGTATTACTAAAACTATTCACATTACAATAAATGTAAAGTATCAAAACATCTGCCAACATACACTGTTTATGTATTTGTAATATTACAGCTCCCTAATGATGGCTACAATACGTAGCCGAAACATTTGGGAGCGAAAAACTGCTTTGTGCAGTAGTTGCAAGTGAAACTTGTATTTGGAACACAACTGCATGGAAAATGTGCAACATTAAGTATATTAGTAACATATGGTATGCACCTTTCCAAATTTACTACACCCAGAATTTCTAAACTTCTACAAGGGCCGGTTTTTTACAGTGCATTAATTAATGGATGCTCTAACAGACCATATTTATTACTCTTTGTAGCCTAATGCTAAGTAGAACAGTCACGCAGCATGATGCTCAACATGCCAAATGTCAGGTTAAGGTGATGGCATTTAACATCATGCAGATCTCAATTAAATTCCAGTCTTCTGCAGCCCCACTGGGCATATAATCCTGGCACCAAAGGGTTAAGGTAATAAAATCTATATTACATATCATACTGACTACAGAACAAACTATTTTCAGCTTTCTCTTTAACAATTCATACTTAGAATGAGGCAGCAGTAATTCTGATTTAAAACATGTTATTCACTCACAGAAATACAGTAATGTTTGTACTAATAAATATCTGTTCAACACAACTGTTTATGTTAAAACAAATCACAGCTGCATGTTTCACCTCAGATACAGCCATCCCAATTACATACAGAGAAAAACTGTATAAATTACAGTTACATACATCACCAGATCATCAAAACTGAGATCTTAATTCTATGTCACATACGAAAAGAGCCATATGTTGTTATGTCTTCATTAGTATTAAAATGTACTTTTTTTTAATAAAATATTTACAACAATAGAATATGCAACAATGCAGCCAACTTTACATGAATGAAATTGAGTTGAGGGATATGGTGCCACAAAACATACATATGAAATCTGACAGTCCCCGGCTCTTCCTTCTGTAAGTTATCAAGTATAACGTCTTATACATATTCCATTTTAGTTTCTAATGAAAACTTAATTTCATATCTTTTAATGTTACCTTAAAACACAGCTACTTGAACTCGAATATTTAAGATCCCTGCTAGGCCAACACGATTGAATGTTATTTTTTTTATAAAGGCAGTTATAGTCATACCCCAGAGCCTTATGTGGTTATGATACTGTGACATATTTTCCCATATGCACAATGTTAAAACAGGGACAGTGGTTCAAGACAATATATTCTGACCAATAAAAAATATTATTCACACTTACAGAAAGTATGAAATGACAAATGATAATTTAAGGAGCATGCACCTCCCCATAAACTGTACGTGTCATCTGGATTATTATCTGCAGTGTCCAACAATACAGATGATGCATGGATCACTGAAAATGACTTTAAGAAACCAAGCAGTGAAGTTTGCCAAGGAAAGGAATTCTCCTTCAAAATCTCCTTGTAACAAGCAAGCATCCTTATATTACTTGTCCAGCTATTGCTGGTTGCTGCTCATTCAATCCTCAAACCCTGAGGCAGTTTCAATCAGCCCAAACCCCCATCAAACAACATTAAAATCATCATGGTCCTCTTTTTAGGTTCAGGTTCCTCAGTTTCTTCTAGGGTGCTTTGCTGATAATGGAGTTCGGCACCTCAAAGACAACTTCAGCATCACAAGCACAAATCTGGGTCTTTGGTTTAATAAAATGCATAAAGGAGAAAATGTCAGAAGTGCAGAACAATGTAAAGTTGAGACAATATAAGGTGGGATGATGACTGCACTAATAAAAACAACATATGTGTATGCCATACATAACATGAAACTGAGACCTCAATTCTTACAGTCTATTAATCTATTACAGATTATGCAATTTTTCTCTAAATATCACTGTGTACAGCTTGAAGATGGCTTTATCTGGGCCCAAACATGTAGCTCTGACTGCATTTTAACAATTAAGATCTGTGTTTCATGGCTACTTATTATTAATTTCGCACGCAAAATGCAACAGGATGGACCAAATTATGTTGGTAATATTTTCCTTGTTACAAGTACCTGCATCAAATCTAATAAAAATGGTACATTGTAGAAAAAAGACTGCAGAATTATTTTACTAACTGTTCCTTAGCTCACGCTGCTTACATCATTGCTGCAAGAACCTTTTCCTGCACAGCATAACATAAGCTAAGTTTGGGAATTGGAGAATTTCTGAATAGAGGCAGAGATACTTCACACCATCCAAGCCAGGTTTGATCACCAAATTCCTACTGGAACATTCAATAAGCTTTGTCCATATCTTGCTTTTTTGATCACCAGTGTAAATATGGCACATTTTAAAATACACTTTATTGATAACAACTTCCCAGCATGCTACCAATGTGGAGAAACATAATACATACATACACACACAAAAAACTACTAGTATGAGGTAAAAATCAAGCAGCAATATATGTGAAAGAGGTATGTGAAGAAATATTATTCACTACAAAACCAATAACAAAACTGTAATTGCCACATAACAATGGACACAGGTTAGATAATGCAGCACAGTAAAACTGTTAGAATTAAAATGATGTCGTTCTTGTCTATAAACCACACATTGATTAACCTCATGAGACCACAACTATATGAGATAATGAGCACAATTACCTGAACTACATCAGGCATGATGTTTGAGCCTGACTTTTTGTATTTAAGCACAGCTCCAACTGAAGCAAACAATTACTTGTTTCAGAAATGGGACACACTCGTGTGATACTGATACCACCTCCAAGCTATCCAACTACAAGTGGTGTTGCTCTCATACAAATGAGCTACTATGTCAACTCTGGTTCACCAGAAACCCTCATAATTCATACACACTTCTAATCTTGTCTTATTCTGCACAAAATCCCTGACAATGTTAAACATAAACAGAAAATAAATACTGAAACATTATGTCACAGGAGGTATGCAAAAAGTTCCAGAAATTACACAGCCATATTTTACACTTACAAGACACTAAAAAAAAACAATTACATAATGTCTGTCTATATGGTTTTGTAATTTCTGTTTTTGCATAGGGTCTGAGGCATTACACTGTAGCTTTCAGAACATGAAAATGCAAGACCTCTGAAATACATCCTAGAACTTGCCACCAGTTTTGATTAAAAATTCCTTCTAAAATTATCTTCACTTTGCTAGGACACATATAAAAAAAGTGGGGCACAACAACATTTACAAACAAGCATATTAACACACACAAGAGATCAAAAAGAAGGTGTTCACCTTGCTAATGACCATTTACCCATGCATTTTAGAGCACCTGTACTTCTGAAGTAAGATTTGAATGTCACAATCTGAAATTAAGGTCTTAAGACAGACCAGAAACAAATTGTTGGGTAAGGAAACATTACAGAAATTGCATCCAAGCATTTTGATTCCAAAAACAATGGATTAAAAGGAGTTACATCAGCAGTGAACATCAAACCCACAGGTAATATGGCAGAAGCAGGCATTGCCTGCATACTTCTATGTTACCTTGCACTATGGACACAGAGAGTAACATGCATTGACATACTTTTAACTTAAACACCTTCGACTCTACACCAGGAAAATGATCAATAAAATTTATTCAGTCCACTGTCTTTTTTGTACATTCCTGAAAGAATGCAAAACTTACATACGACTTGGCTGTGACTGAGAACCACTTGGTCATCACTGTTTGTAAGTGGAAGAAAATTAACAGTATAAATGAAGCACATTATAAAATTGTTATACTATCTTAGATAACCAAGATGATAAATCATACTAAATATGACAACTAATTCTTTACATGTTTAACTATTATTTTCAAACAATAGGTTACACAAATTTTCACAGCTCTCCTCTCAACGTAACATGAACAGAGAATAACTGCACCAGTCTCTCAAACTAAGAAACCTACTCTTATGGAAACAAACTGTGAACATATCCAAAAGCATGCAATTAAAATATGAAGGGAATGTAAGATGAGAATGGGAGTTCTCATGTTTTGCTCTCCTGGTACATTAAATGGAATGCTTATCAACCCCTGAAATGCTCTTAAACTGATACATAAAGTATAAATACAGACAAATTCATGCATCTCCTCCTAAGACCATACAGCCTTCACATTGTTGTATGATATTTTACTTCCTCCTGACTCACTCTCACTGTTCTGCCTTTCTTTCATGCATACCTAAAAATGCATATGTTTAAATATTCAGATTTATTTAAAAATGTATTTATATGAAAAGCAGTACATCACTGAAGGATGCATACAGATTACTGACATACGGAGGTCATATTTTTTTTTCGTCATTAGGGCCCGTAGCTAATGCCACGGATGTACTGCAGCCTTTAAGGCTTAATGTACTACCTGATTCCCCCTCTTTTTTTTAGACATTCCCACTTCCGCCACCAGGTGCCTCCATGTCTCTAACAACGCGAAAGATCCTAGCAGCAAAAGGTGGAGCTGTGTGGGCTAGAAAGTTCTGGTAATTTTGCCTAAATGATGACTTCAACGCCATTTAGGTATCTTTTACATGTCACAAATCTACGACATGGGAGCAATGGCTTTACTTCCCCTCCGAAGGAAGGCATGCTGAGGATATTTTCGCCCTGAAAAATCCTGACGGCTTTGGCGGGGTTTGAACCCGCAAACTCGGGTACTTAAAGGCAGCACGCTATCCCTAAACCACTGAAGCCGCTTAAGGTCATACTTACAAAAGCATACACCAAAAGGTTAAAGGACAAAAGAGAACCTAATTCAAACTATGAAGAAGAAATAAAAGACATTCATAATTTACGTTACCTCTGTATTAATCCCATCTCCATAAAAGTGCAATACTTATCCATGACATTCAGTGATACTCTAAACTCAAAGCATAGACAAGTAATATTTACTCACTATTTGATGTAAGATTTGTAACATTTTAACCAATAAGCTTGTTTCAAGGATCTCTGACCTCAAAAAGTTAATCTGTCCCTGAACATATCAAAGCACTTTACAGAGGTTATGTACAGGTGATGTCAAAATAACTGACTCACTGACTAACCAACTGACCATCCAGAAACTAAATATCTATAAGAAAATGAAATTCTCAGATAATAATGTGTACTAAAACGCTGATGTATAGAAAGTAATGTTATGTACACCGTATCAGCCATAAAATATAAGCTGAGAAGTACCCCAAAAATGTGACAGCCAGTGATGAAGTTTTTTAGTTTTGTTGGTTACTATCCATGCTTCCTTCAGTTGCTGCCACAAAACGGACAGTGAAGAAGTGTGGGTTCTTCAGTGCTAGGGGCACATTCTGTACTGGTTGGACTAACACTGGGTAGAACTATTACCGTATTTACCCAAATGCAAGATGACTCTAATCAAAGAAGACCCCGCAAACAAAACACGTGTGCCGAAGGAAAATATATTCATCCAAATCTAACATGACCCTCCAAAAACAAAATATCTGTTAAGAAAAAGTATTTTACTAATTATTTCATAAACTCAATGCACAAAGCATGTCAGATTCTGTCTACCTATATGTCACTGTATCTTCTGAGTCAGTGCCTTCATCTCATCTCAAACTCACTCCTAACACTCCCATCCTATTCACTGCCATTCCACAACATATCATCCATTTAATCCTTGCTTAGGACATACAGCACTTCTTGAAAAACCCTTCCCAATCACTTTCGGTAACATGCGTTGCCAAGCCGTTATGACCCACACCGACTAAATAATATATTTACATTGCTTGGTTTATAAACTTACCTTAACCATTTTCTCCACAGACAGTATCAGTGGCATACAGAATTTAAATATATAAAGAACATGGATTTTTGGGTTGTGTCTATGATCTGATCAGTCTGAGTTCATGGCTCTTTTTATGGTTTTTAATTTCTGGAATGGTCCAGGTTTTAGTTTTGAGTGTTGCAGTTAATTTTTAATTTTTCAATAGCCATTTTTCTGTTACTATCCCTTGGCCTAGATCTATTCTCAGATGCGTATCTTAAGAAGTTACCATTTCTTTGGTGCCCAGTGACTGAGAATAGCTATGTCTAGCATTTCAGTAAATACGGCATGTACCAGAGGACAATAAGTCATACTAAATGGTGACATAAAAAATGATTTAGTGAATTAATAACAACTAGATGAACTAATAACGTGGCAGATTTTATACACTGATTTCCATCTTGATATGGTTTGGATGAGCTACTTCACATCAGCATACATTTCAAGTGAAGTTCAGAGTATAGCCCTGTGCAGAACAAGTCATGGACTCATTGCTTAAGGACTTACAAAACATATTCCATGTTTGATTCAGAGTAGTCTAACATGACTGACTTTGTGGTTTACCTCAGACCATGGTTATCATGTAACTGGGCGACTGTACTAGTCTCTGTAGTTCACACATTCAGCCCACTTCATAACTTAGGAGTAAGAGAATAACTACATTCATTAATGCACAAATACCCAGTTAGGTACAAAAAATAGTGATACTGTCACAGATAAGAATTACAAACCCACAGCTCAGCAAAAAATGACAAAGGGGTGTCTTGGATTTATATTCCAATGATGTTTGGCACGTTTCAGGAAGTAAGACACATCATTTTTAATGCTGAGGCCTTGTAGATAATGGTCATACAAGCCTATGCATTTCATTAAGGCATCCAGAAATATAAAAAATATACAAACCTGTCTCTGTAATGTGTTATGACTTCTGCCCATGTACCAAATTTATCACACTTCCAAGATGAATTGAAATTCGTACCAACAATACACATCTTTTATTGAATATGTCTTTCCTAATTTGATTCAGTTCTTCTGCGTATTTGATAAAATGGGATGGGAACTGGTTTAGGTGTACCTAAACCAGTTCCCATCCAGTCATGTTAGTGACAGGTAGCAGTAACAGGTCTCAGTAATGCCAGATACTGTAGATACAGCAATATGAGCTCCTGATGATGGGTGGAGATACCACCCGAAACATGTAGAGCAGTTTGCAGATATAAACTGTATATTGTTGCATCTTGTTCTATAATTATTGACTACTTAATTTCCTCTATGTATAGCCATGTATTCAATGTTCATACTTCTGGAGCCTTTACATTTTAGGAACATTATTAATTACAGCTGTTATTTATTAATGTGTTAAAATTAAAATTAGTTAACAGTAGTGTTCATTGAGTTTCATGTAAGGTGTATCTTTCTATATCCTGTTACACCTTACAGTATTAAACAGTCCACAGGCACATTTATTTTGTACTACTTATACCTATGTGGCATATGGTACCTCACATTCACATATTCCACAAAAAAAGAGAAGTGTTCCATGGTCAGGTGGTTATCCAATTATTACTGTTCCTTCTTATGTCTCTGGTGTAGATTTTATGATGAAGCCACCTTGGCAGCTTAGTTAGTCCTTTCTTGATTGCAAATGATAGCTGCAACAGGACTACATTGCCAAAATCAGACTGAGGACAAAACACACCAGGAACAGGCAAAAGATATGCAACTAGGAGAAACAGATGACCACTTTGCTGTTTGTGTGGAATATACTAATAAGAAGACAACATAAATGAAATGGGCATAATTTGTAAAAAATCAATGCAGGTATGGACTGTTTACTATTCCAAGGTGTAATAAATGTAGGAAGATATCACCTGTACAGAGCTCAAAGAACACTGCTACCATTTAATAATTTTAATATTAACATTTTACTGAACAGAATACCTATAATACAAAATAACCCTATGATATACAGGTTCCATATGTACATACATTAGACACAAGGATATGCAGACAGAAAATTCATTAGGGGACTAATATTGCATACAACTATATGTACTCAGCAATTTCTGTATATTCAAAGTGCTCTACCTGAAGATGGAAAGGGTAATATCCAAAACATGTACAAGATAATTAAACTACATTATTATACATATATTGTATACAATATTGCATTGTTATAAATATACAGTGTAGAAAAAATGTTCCTTTCAAGGTGTTTAAGCATACATTATATACCCCACTTATCTGTTAGTAAAAAGGTATAGGAAAATGAGGTGAAAAGCCCTGCAAGTAGCATTAAAATATTATTATTTTGCTTGGCAATAAAGACATAAAAGTTAGAATGTGTGCGGAGGTCTTGAAGTATGCAACAGAAGAAAAGAGATCAATTTATTGTCAGCTGTGTATATCTTTTGACCTGTATTTTAACAACAGCCATGGATCTTCAGTCTCCATGGCTTTCTATTATACTGAAATCCCACTTAAGTTTTCTTGTTTGGAATAACACAAAGTAACATCTTTGTGATTTTCTAATTTCTCTGTATTGTTCCTTCACCCATTGTTATTTTAAAAGATAAGTCTGTGTCTAACCATCTTCTCACTTTCAAGCAGAAGATAACAATTTGTTTAAATTAATAATACAATATGTCGTACAACAGAAATATTTAAATTGTGAAAGGACAGGATACAATTATAAACCACATGATTACATGCGCATTTGGAACTTTACACTTAATATTCATTATAAATTTGTATATAATGATGTAAGTAAACACAAGGTAAGTGGTATGTACAGTGCTCAAACCTATCTACTACGTAAGATGTTCCACCTTACTACTAAACTACTCACATGTAAAATCCAATTATTGACATTCTCCCCAGTTAACAAGATCAATGACCCAAAGCGCAAAGAATCAGTACAACATTTCCGAAAATTATATTTTTCCACTTTCACAAAGAATAAAAACCTGGTGGCTAACAAGCATGATGGAACAAGAATGACGCACAATTTTGAATACTTAAAAAAGTATTACCATGTCCCAGAATGTACACAATAATTTGTCTTCATCAACTGATTTTCTGTTTAACGCTTTGGCCAGAGGGTTGAAAACTTTACTTTTAGTGCGCCCTTTATGTTAAACGTGAATATTTAAAAAAAAAAAAAGTAACATCATGAAAAATATAGCATTTTGTGCAAAAAAATGGAGATTGTACAGCATGTCTCAAAAAACACATTAAGTACACATATGCTCTTTGTGTGGTAGCAGTACTTGTGTCCTGTATATATGATGTGCACTGTATAATTACAAGCTGAAAATTCCATTGTAGGAAGACTAAATTTTGACACTTTCACTTTTCTGTTCTACATCAGACAAATAAAAACTTCTTCAATCCTAATACAGTGGATGACCAAAGCCTTGATATTATTAACCTGAACAAACTGATATTTCTCAACTGGTAGGAGGATACTCCTGTTTACATAAGATTACGGATACATATTTACTGGAATACTTGGACTTGTTCAATATATCTCAACCAATTTAATTTCAAATTTAAGTCCATTCTAACTTCCTGGCTCCATGCCAAAGAAATAATCCCTTTCACTGTTCTTTAATTCCAACATGCATTCACATCACCATATACTCCCAATTTGTTCGTGCATTACGTTAATTCCTGTACCATGACCTGCAGCCACAAAGGAAATTTACAGACTGTTCAGTGATGACAAAACCACACACTTTAAATTCAACATTAACAGATATAGCTAATTTCCCTACTTTCATCCCATCAGCATTGCTAATCCTGACAGACATATGACTGACAATGACAGAATCCTTTATGCCTCCCAAAAGTACATAGTGATTGAAAAGGATAACTTCAGGGCCATGCCATTGATCAGGTGGTTATCTGCCCAGCCTCTCACCACAGAAGCCTGGGTCTGCTCCCAGGTTAGTCCATGTGGAATATGTAGTGGACAAAGTGGCAGTGGGCAGATTTTTCTCCGAGTACTTTGGTTTTTCCCTGCCATTACCATTCCACCAATGCTCCATACTTCTTTCATTCATCTATTACTGATGCTATAAAATCTTAGCAACTGACAATGCTGTTAAGTAATACACTTAAAGAAAAAATATTAGTGGGAAATGAACGCTGACACCACAGCAAACACTCGACAACTGAGCTAGCATGGATGAATGCACATGCTCCTTTATGAGATTTATAAACTAAAAGCAAAAAGCACAAAATTAAAACTGTGTACTACAAAGAAACAGTCGAGTGACATACAAATTTTTGATATTACATCAGATGAGGGTCCACTGCCACACTGCACTTCTGTAGTCAAATCAGAGGGTTGCAACTGACCAATTGAAATTTTTAAGTCTAGTGGCCAGTGATACGATCAACAGGATTTCAAACAGGGCCAACATACTAAGAAAAAAGTCTGTAACAATATACGCAGCAATTGCACATTATGTCTATAGCATTCCCCATAAATGTGACAGAAGCAATGTTGGGTAAGCACATAGAACCCTAGTCGTGTAACTCCAGGAACACAGGCATGATCTCACAGGGTACTCTACAAAAATTTAAACTGGTGCAACATGCTTACAAAGAAGATCACTATATAGACTGGAATGAAGTGATGACTTTTTTAAACTGAAATTGCAGGTATATAAAACACAAGAAATCAATGCACATAGTGTGTTTGACAAATCCAGTTCACCAACCTACTTTTTAAGTACTGCCCCTATAAATTCCCCTGATTGGTAAGGAAGAGAGCAAGTAATAAAAAGTCCTGTATAATCTGGTACATTCTTCATGCTTATTTCTCTATTTTCTCTTGTAAATTCAAATTTTCTTCCATAGCAGGCACAAACAATCTAGCAGTAATATATGAGTATATTATGTCAATTTCAGTTTTGTTCCAAATCAAAATCTATGGGTTGGTTACTAGTTTGGAGGCAATGAAACCAATTTCTCTTTGTGTGTATATTTTCTATGTACCTGACATAGGTTGCCCAATAATTGATATCAGTCCCTTTTGTTGGACCAAATTGAAATAAGCCTCCATACCCTTGTACCTGAAGATGGGAAGTGCAGTTCCCAAAATAATGCATTACTTTTTGAATATGTGATGATGGACAAACCTATTCAACCTACTTGTTACTGTTTTGTTTTCTCCCATTACCAGAATTATATTACTGGAATCTCAAAATAGAAAACTGGACACTGCCAGATATCAATGATGATTCATGGAAAAGTCAGAAGATGTAAATGTTTCTAGTCCTCTGATGACCAAGACTACACTAGTAAGCATATATTATATCCATACATATGAACAGGATAATACAGCAAAGTAATCAGATCTGTTTAAAGCCTTCCCTTTTGTGAAGGAAAATTTTACTTTAAACAACAAATCAGTAATGTTTGCAGCACACTATGGTATAAGTATTATGAGGATTAACAGAGGAAAGTACAACAAAATGAGTTGAAAAGTCCAGTACTTTAGGAATTCTGTGTGTGTGTGTATATACAAAGTCCGTATTTTGGACATTTAACCTTTCACCAACATGGTTGGTATTTAAATGTTAGCACATGGTTTATGAAAAATATTATTAGAAAAGAAAAAAATATAATTATTCAATAAACAGCACTTAGTGGAAAATAAAACAGAGGTGATACAACATGTCTTAAAAGTGCAGTTAATTTCCTTGTCGTTTTTATATATAACATGAATTTCTAGGGGTGTTTTTTTATGTGTGTATGCATATGCAAATGTAAGTTATTTAAAGGTTAATGATAAAACTGCAGGTAAGCAGTTACCTGTACTGAATGTCTCAGAAAATAATGGGCTACCAGTGGTGGCCATAAGGGGTAACATACATTCACAACTCTCCAACTAACATGCAAACACTGTAATGCCTCAAGTGCAGTAGTGTATTCTTTTCCACAAACAGCAGTAATACGAAGTGGTGTGGTGGATGTGGTACTTCTTTACCCCCACCCAAGGAAATATACTAACGTGAATATGAAGACACTGTGACCCACTGGGATTCTTGAATGTAATAGCAACTTACAAATGGTCTCATGAGGTTAAAGTTGCTGTGTGAAGTCCAACTGCCATCTACCTGTTTCTGGGATGCCACTTGTTTTTGCAGCTGGTATGCCTGCTCCTCCAATTGCTTTATCTTGCGCATTGCATCTTCATCACACAGCTTTTTGCGCTCCTCACGTTTATTTTCCTGAAGAAATCAAACACATTAAGCTAAAAATGTTGGGACATACAAGATGCTGGGTGAGAATGACAGACCTTAACACAGCAAACCAAGTTCACTAACAAAAAACCAGCACTTTGTTACCATCTTGTGTTATGGTTTGTATCTCTGTGTTTGGTCATCACCAAACTGTGTCTGTCCACTTGGCAAAGGTGAAGGAAGATAACAATTTTAATAAGTACTCAATAAGTAAAATCATCATCAAATGGTACAATGACAGTGTACATGATGATGGTCAGTAGAAGGTGCCTACAGCTTTAAATACAGAATCTGAACAAAGATGAGAGCCTGGTGGTCCCTATATAATGAAAGTTATGAATTTTTAAAACATAAGCTTAAATATTAATTCTCTCATTCAGGAACTACACATATGCAATTGTTCTTTTCCATGTATGTTTCAATAATGCATAAAAAAATGAATGTTTTAGAAAATAAGAGAAACTAATGAAGTATACAAATTTCCTAGGTGTTATGTCTGCATGGTATTGCATTTTAGTTCTTCAGAGTAATATACTGGTAAAATGGCAGATGCCAATGTCCTCAACACCACATCTCTGCAATATATCAAGGTGTACAGTGATCATGGTGGTAAGGTTCAATGTATTCTGGGCCATAATACAATAAGATTAGGTCCCATAGCATTGTGCTTCTATCACTTTAATGCTGGTCTTACAACTGCCATATCAAATGCTACATGTTGCCTACTGCCATTTCAGTAACAGATGAATGTGGCACCTGGATCTTCTTGAGTTGCTGACGAATATCTTCCAACTCAGCACGAGTCTTCTTTTCAGCTGCCATCAGCTGAACTTTGTCTCTCTGCTCCTTACTCACACCTTTGTACATGTCCAGGAGAAGCTTCATCTCTTTCTGATCATTCACAGCTTTCCTGTACATGCATCAAACCAATTATTTATGCATATTTATTTCACCACTTATATTTAACATTCAATCATTATGCCCCTCACCCACTCCAGCCTAGCCATTTTAAAAAGCTACCATGGCAAGACACTGCTAATTAATAACTCCCCAACTGTTTCTAATTTTCCCCTAATAAAAATACAATGGTGAAACCTTTAAAGTGTTCTCATAGTGGTTGAGTTTGTGGTATTTGAAATCACATGGTCATGGATCAGCAAGGCAACAATTGGCACAAAACCACCCTCCTGTACTAGCCTTTTTGTTTTTCAAACAAAATGAGCATTTTCTTGCAGGGTATCTAAAACTGGCAGTTTGTAGAAAGTGCTAGAGGACATGTTACCAGCATGTGTGGTATTACAATGAAAATGATGATGATGATGCAGTTCTTGGACCAAGGTTTTTGATACCATCTGCATACAGCCCAGAAAACCAGTTTTGCTCCATGGACTATGCGTACTAAATTCAGCAAACATGTGGAGCAATATGCATTGCAGTATGCACAAGAAAAATTCCTGTGGCTTCTGTCAGGAAAGACAGACTTCTGAACAGTGCTCATAGTGATCAGCACTGTCACACCATGTGAATTTCTCGTGGTTAACAATACATAATGGTTTTGATTTTGTTCTGCAGAGTATGCCTGTATTACCTGACTACTTAAACAGAACAGACATTTAACACCATGGTTACAATTCTCTCATCTTCCCACAAACAAACAAACAAACAAACAATTGCAGATAGAATGACAAACAGACAAAATCAAACAGAGAACCTAACATATTACATGAAGCACAGCTGTTTTTGAAAAGTTAACAGGCCTTCAGCTAGTCAAGAAACTACTTGCATTTTATGGAACCAAATGATTCATTACCAGGGCCAAAAGACCCCAACCTCCCATCCTATGTCTTTAAGATCCATTTTAGTATTATCCTCCCATTTATGTCTTCTTCCAAAAAGTAAATTTCCTTCAGGTTTCCAGAGTGTGTGCTATATGACCTGCTAAGTGGTGCACCAATACATTTCCCTGTTATCAGAATGCCAGTGCACCCTTTTTTAGTAATTTTTGTTGTCATTTCAGTTCAGGTGAATGGTGATTTACATAATGACACCACAATCTGGGCTGTTCTAGTAAAAAAAATTGTTACAGCTTCAAGCTATTGTAATAACTGACCATATAAACTTCACAGCACTCTCAAATATATAGATCCAACATTTCTAAAACAGTTGTCTCCTCAGGTCATACCACTTCCAATGTGGGTGACCTGCAAATACAGCCTGCCCTCTAGGCTAACCTTTCTTCATTAAATGCCATATGTTCTGATACAAAATCTCAAGAACTATACCTATTCTACAGAGTCTGTCTCTGCCCTGCTCAGTCCCACTGCTGATCACTACAATATAGGAAGAATACTTTTGATTCTGTTCTGAGCCACTGTTTTCGAGTATACCATAATTCCAAAACTGGTTCTGTCTAGCATACTTTCAGCGCAGGTTTCTTGGTAATACCCATCATAAATACAGACAAAAATTTCTTCACTGAACAGCCACCAGCAGTTGTACAAGTTTCATACAGTGAATAAACATTTACTGGACAATCATACTGATTAGTTAGCCAACGGTAATATACTAAATATTCTGTTGTGACAAACATTACAAACATTCCAAACAGCACTTCTATAACTGTCTTTGATCCAACACAACCAGTGACATGAACAGCTGCAGGTGGTAAAATGGCTATGATCCAGATGATTCAAGGTCAATTAAACCCATACTATGCCATTTGTTATGAGGAAATTTCTTCATCCTCTAAATCTTCAATGCAAATACAGCCAGTGCTTCATTCACCAATCAAGAGTACATTACATGAAACTCTCCGAAACTGTCATATGGCATTTACATTCCTCTTGCCATTTTGCGTCATTCAGATCGGCATGTAAAGACATGATTTACACATGACAAACAAAGTAAAAACAGCTACTTTTAGGAAATAAAAAAATGTTGTTTTATACACCTTCTAGTGACATAAATAAAAATTACGTACAGCAACAAATTACTTTTCAAATGAGGCATCTTAGTTTAACCATTAAGGATTCTGACAATGGTTACTACTGACAGAAAATGTAGACAAAATACACAAAATGTTTCAAAGGCTGGTTCTGTCTGCATCTTCGGATGAATGCAGAAATAGAGAAAAGAGCTATTCTCAATCCAGGGATTAAGACCAACAGTTTCTAATGGGACCATCATAAAAGGTCCTCCCATTTCCCCATTCCTCCTGAAGGAGACAAAACCAGCCTCTGAAACAATGCGGATTTTTTAGACTCGAATGACAATCTCCAAATATCAGTCATGGTTATGAGAAAATGCAAAGCCTGTAAGTTCATATTTCTGAATGACAAAAGTCATACATGAACCTGGACCAGAAATATAGCAATTAACCAAGGTCATTTATAGTTGCAACATGCAAATGAATACTGTATCATGAGCCATATCCTAGCAAGTATCTTTATAATACTTCATTTGAATATATAAACATCAACAGGTGACAGGACAATCACCTTTTCCAAGTGTGAAAAAAAAACCATGCAAAATTCCTTAATCACTTACTTGAGCTGAGCCTTTAGATCACGAACCAACTCTGATTCAGCCCCTTTTGCATCTTTGGCTCTATGTTGCTCCCTATGATCCTTTTCAGTCTTAATTTCCTTCTTCACATCCTTATCTCTTTTTATATCCTTTTCTTTCTTAATTGGTGGAGATGTAAGTTGCCGGTCTTTATCTACCTCACGATCCCCTTCTTCACCCTGTAACAGATGAAAATAAAATATATGTTAATGGCCAGTAACTGAACTGATATCCTACTGGATATCAGTCACATCTAAGTTGGGTTAGAAATCAATGTTTTGGTGATCACAAGGGTTAATGTGTGGCACAACAGTACACTACTTTTATATATACATATCTTGGGACAACTTGACTGAGACTAATTTGGACACAGGTTATGCAACAATGTATCAGATGTACAGGTGGAGCAGTGGATAGCACTTTTCATTCTACCATCCTATTACCCAGCATTCCATACAGGATGAGGCATTATACATATAAAATTATACAAACATACAAATACACACACACACACACATAAGAGCAGACCCCTGTATCCGTGGATTCAATATCCGCCGTTTACCATGGCACGAAAATTTGAAAATTAAAGAAATAAATGGTTCATGAGTTTCAAAACGTGCGCCAAGCAAGAATGGGCCGTAACATGGTGAAATCCAGCAGCCCAAACGCGCCCAGTACTTTACTCATCTTCCTTTGTCTTTGTACCCATGCTTCCCTGCAAACTTGCCACCATTTTGTTTCTAGTGTTCTTGCTGTTCAAATTAGTTGCAGTGTTATCACAGTGTTTGTGTTCAGAAAGCAACAAGAAGAAAGAAGTCGGTGAATACCCAAGATATTTTTTAACAAATAAAAAATTCTTGTTACAGGTTATGTACAGGTATGTACATTAGATTTTCATTGTAAAATGTGTAAAAATAACATGTTTTTCCATTGCTTATGCAGTGCTTTGATGGAAAAGCATTATTTTTATTGTTCTGTCATCCCTTGAAACTGTACATGCTACTGTACAGCATAGGTACTGTATTTTATAATTGCTCTATCATCTCTTGAGGATTAGGCTAAAACGTCAGAATCCCTACCTTTCATATGTACAAGAGAGAGAGAGAAAGTACACTGTAAATGTACAAACAGCACACTTTATCATTACTTTATTTAATGTTGGTAATGTCTTAGTGTGCGTAATTTATCAATTAAACTTCACCATATTTATGTATGTTACATAAATATCACGTTATATATACAGTTCGGTATTATCCGCGGTTTCACGTAACCGCGTAGGTCTTGGAACGTATTACCCGCTGATACAGGGGTCTGCCTGTATGTGTGTGTGTGTGTGTGTGTGTGTGTGTGTGTTTATATATATATATATATACAGGGTGTCCCAGGAGGAAAGGACCTAACTTCGGGAGAGTGTTCCTTAGGTCAAACTATACCGATATAACCCAAAACACCTATATCCAAAGTTCAATGGTTACG
>Ga0123352_10002932_pt1 | contig 24232 bp, 15 predicted proteins | sample TergutLab28metaG_FD_89700 | JGI IMG/M metagenome (GOLD analysis project Ga0123352, IMG submission 89700) | Labiotermes labralis P1 segment gut microbial communities from Petit-Saut dam, French Guiana - Lab288 P1 | ecosystem: Host-associated > Arthropoda: Insects > Digestive system > Gut ...
CTACCACAGGCAGTGACTATCAGGCTGCTGTACATAACAGAAAGCTACATGTTTTGACTACCACAGGCAGTGACTATCAGGCTGCTGTACATAACAGAAAGCTACATGTTATGACTACCACAGGCAGTGACTATCAGGCTGCTGTACATAACAGAAAGCTACATGTTTTGACTACCACAGGCAGTGACTATCAGGCTGCTGTACATAAAAGTAAGTAAAAAAGCCACTTTACTTTCTTGTATGTACAGCAGCCTGATGCTGGCTACCTTAAACAGCCGAAACACACAGCCAGTCCCTTAACATCTAAGAGCATATGTTGTGCTGACAGATCATTTGTACATTGTAATGTGATTCTAGAACACAATGGGCATGAATCATCTTAGAAATGGTGTGCTGTCTTCAGCTCAGACTGTGCCTATTGACATCCAAGCACATGCACACTCTGAACCAAATTCACGGTTTTCTGACAATCACCCGAAAAGCCGACTGCGACTATATACGGCAGTGTTCCTGAAGATTCATGTGTTCTGGGATGTTAGGCTGCATTTTTGCAGTTACAGATCCCAGTGCTTTGGGAAGATCACAGTGCCTTCATCATCAGAGTCAAGAGTTCAAAATTACTTCACCCTCCAGACAAACTATCTACCCAGTAAAAAGACATGACCTTAATTTCTTTAGCTGTGTATATCATCTCAGTCTCTACAAATCACTGTATTTCTGAAACTAGCTCTACTATAAAGATTATTATCACCTGGGATATGATGCCACGTACTCTGGTAGCAATTTACCCAATTTTTGAGGAATAGCGGTGTGTTTCTACCTGAATACATGGCATTCCATCTTGGAAGATAAAGAAAGATCTTCATTCTGTTAATCCTTTCATAACCATATAATATCCATACCTTTCTTAGGCATTCCCTACAGATCATAACACAATGCTTTCGTCATGTGATGATATACAATTTTCTGCACATCTCCTAGACATCACACCGATGAATTGTAAAAAATCAAAAACCTATTGCCATCTTTCTGTTACCTCACGGAGCTACTTGAGATGAAATACTACTCTTTAACGTCGTGGAAATAAGCAACTTGATAAACCTCACAGCACAGCGTAAGTTATTTACTATGGAAGGCGTTAATTTTGTAGTTGTGGTTAGAACATGACAGTATGACACCCTGTTCTTACCTTCCAAATCTGTTTGCTATCATGCCTCCACAGAATCCTCCCAGCATGCCTCCAATGGCAAATATAGAGACGGCCACAGAGTACAGCACCTTCACAGCATCATCCTGAATGTCCTCCCCATAGCGACTCTTGTACACATCTTTCATGAAGTTCTCTATGTTCTGCAACACAAATCACACCTACCTTACAGGCTTGGTACATCACACAGGCAGAGTTCAATTCCTTACACAAGGCTCAGTGTAACAGGGGAAAAACATCAGTTACTGTCCATGCCACTAGCATGAACAAGATATTTGATCATTGCTTACAAAAAATAAGTAATAAATAACTGGCTCATACATATACATATATACACCAAAAATTCAAGTGTCTGTACAGCAATAATACTGAGCCATGAAAGTTTCAAATGAATTGTGGGATACATGAGTATCAATAACAATTCTGAATGGTTTTATAAATGAAAAAAGTGGTCTGTGACATCAATAAATTAAATGTAAACATTTGTTTTAGAGCTTCAAATGACATACAGACAGTAATGAATGTCTCTGGTTGGCACAGTTTCAATGAGAACAGTGAGATATACACATTTATAACAGCCAGGCACACAATAACAATTCTTACTATACATTCTTGCAACCAGTTTTACATTTTGGTGGCTTGTTTCAGCTGAACAAGCCATCTTCATAGCCACCTACACTTGCATGTATCATGGGCTCGTACCTGCAGATGTACATGAATCTGAGTGGCTATGAATAAGTGAGTCCTATTCAGCCAAAATATGTCACCAGAAATGTAAACCAAATTCAGGAACACATAAGATTATAAAGACATCCCTGTGCTTCATTAAGCACCAAGCTATGGCAGCATATGGGGAAGGGAAGGTTCAGCTCCACACACATATTCTTAACCTTACCACTAGATACGGATGAGTTACCAGCTTTGTACACTGGTACCCACCACGTAGGGGGTTGCAGTGATGCAGTTATTTGAAGCATTGCACTACAAGCCTGAAGGTCGCGGTTTCGATTCCCAATTCGGTCATTGGAATTTTTTATTAACTTAATCCTTCCGGCCACACTATGGCCCTGGGGTTGACTCAGCCTCTAACAGGAATGAGTACCATGGGTATCTCTTGGGGGGTAACAGCTGCCATGTATGGTGCTGACAAACTGCCACTTTCATGTGCCAACTGTCTAGAATTTCTTGGAGCCTCAACCTCCTGAAATCCTAAGGGCCTGTTCAGCTTTATCATTTCTTTTTTACCCACTGGGTAGACAGCTGGGTTGGTTGCAGAGCAGTACTGGACAGTATGATAAGAAAAAAACCTCTTGCCTCCAGCCTAGTCACAATACTGACTGAACTACACTGGTTCCTCATGAAGGTGTGTACAATAAGGATCCATTTAGAGCATTAGTGGAATGGTAACTGACAGGGGAAAATTTAAGAAAATATAAACATATCCTCATGTGACTTATTCCACCACAGCTGCCATATTAACCACCCTGCTTTGGATCATACCTGCACCTTTGTAAGAAGCCAACAAACTGCATGTGCTACGGCATGGCCCGTCTCTAACTGGCATAACATAATCCTAACAACAAGCCTGGTGGTAAGAAATGCATACTGCTAATCACATAAGCATTAATCCCAAGATATTATTGCATATTAATGTTTCAAAGGATCCTTATAGCTTCTTCAACAGTCAAGTAGTGCTTGAAGAATAGCCTTAAAGACAAGAATCTTCTTGAAGTGCTTCACCACTGAAGATGTTGGTATGCAGGGAACCATTCACCCAACAACACAGTGCCACATTCCTGAAGATTGGAATAATAAGGTTTATATTCTACAATCAATTTACATACTTGTAAGTTTCCAGCCTCTGTACATTGTGGACTCATTCCTTCTTAACAAACAGCGACTTCATCATAACATTAAAGACATTCAATTCTTTGATGATACTTCATACTGAAACGGCTGGGTCAACTGGTGATGCTTCTGGCATGTATGTGGGATATGCCCATTCAGAATCTTGACTAGGACAATCACCTTCCAGACACATGCTTTTTATGGTTTTCCTCATTCCTTTGGGACAATAAATGAGGTTATAACCACCTCCTCCCACATCCCTTCCAATTCCCAATCACTAATCATTCTTCCATCATTCAATTCTCCAAAGAAATCAAAGTTACAACATTATGTCCATTGTACAGCATGGGCATGGAAACTTATCACTCACCGCTTCTGGGGCATTGATGACTCCAGTATTGTAGCCAAACTGCAGCATGCCCAGCACTGCGGCAAGAATTGCATAAGACAGGAAGAATGTCAGTCCCTGCAATGTAACAACATAAAGTCTGTGAGGGTCCATGTACTGCGAAATCTCTCAACATGCACCTCCCACCCCACACCCCCCCCCCCAAAAAATGAGAATGCCTTCTCTTATTAGTGGCCAATATACAGATATGAACAAACATTAGCGAAGTATCTCAACAACTTGGGACGGTTGACACTATTTTCATTACAACCTCCTTTTAACCACACTGATCACAAGTTTTATGAATGTAATTACAATGGATGTCTGCTTTATACACAATAATAAAGACGAACTCTGCCAAACTTCGTGGGTATATCCACCAAGTGAATCTGAGTAAAAGAAGACTCCTATTAACCAAGTCAAATTCAGGAAGTTAAAGGAGTCACAACAGCTAGAAGTTACGATAAAGATGTAAACGTAAAAATGGTTATAACAAAATTAAAACAACTTGAATGTAAAACATAATAATTTTTAAAACATTGCATAATGTCACAATACTGTATAAAGTGTCCGTCTGCGACTTCAATGCAAATTTGAGCACAGTGTATTACTGACACGGTTGGTGACAGTGCATCATACACTGAAGTTACATACAGACTTTTAACAGCTTCATTTTTAAGTTTGCCAAGCAATGACATAACTGTCCAACAAAAAATGTCATTTCTGTATATCTTTAACATATTTTCAAACTGCCATAACTCCACAACTTTTCACACTCAGCCCATGTTCACAGGATTTATTTTATTCAAACTTCATTAACAAACCCTCAAAGTTCAGCAGACTGTTTGTAGAAGACCCTGAATAACACTATAGTTACAATTGCCACGATACAACTGAGATACATGTCAAAGATCAGTGGGACCATTATGGGGTCAGCTTCAGATAAATACAACAGAGGAAATATGCATGCTTTCAGCATCTCTACAGGCTGTTCTCTACTCTAAAATACTAATTACATCTCAAATAAGCAACTTGAATGGGCTCACAATAAAGATAACAGCTCATTCACTTACCTGTTGCAACAACAATTCCAATACTCATTCCATCACAATACAATTCATCATCACTCTTCGTCATGTTTATTTTTTACTGGTCAATAGATACATTTCAGCCTCTTATGCCATAACATGTGTTCTCAAAATAGTGACTTAACCTTCAAATTAAATGAATGTTTACTGGATCACTAGCAGACCATTATGCGAGGTATTGATCAGTTGAAAGTTATTATGTTTTTAAGGCTCATTTGAAGACCACATTACTTTCACTTGTATATTTGCTCACTAACTGATAATTTGTCTTTAATTTGCTTATAAATACAGAACAGAACTAAACCTGCAGCTATTTGATAGGTTCACTTATTTCTTTGAAATCTGTCCACTGTCCTAGTTTTTTATACAAGCATCACCATGTTTGCAACATCGGTTCTATATCCAGCTTCAGGTATGGTGCATGACAGCAGTCGTAGCAAGCCCAGCAGCATAATCAAGTAGGTATCTCTTCATACTGTTTCCTCAACCTCCTCACTAGCAACTAACAAGGTGATGTGTTTTTCTTTATAATATTTACAGCTCTGCACAATAACCATCAGCACAGTCCACTCACTGTTGTGTCCCATTCAATTTCAGTCCCTCGTGGCTTACATGGACCTTCCTAATGGCATATTATACAGTAAAGTTGAAACGCAATTATGATAATGCATCTCCTTGTTTCAGACCATTCTGTATTGGAAATGTATCAGACAAACATTTGTCTATATGGACTTCATTATAGGTTTCATTTAAACACAGTGTTATCAATCTAACTCATGGGTCTCCAACCTGTGGCCTACTGGGTTGAATTAAGCAGCCCACAGCCATATTTCTAATGAATGTGTAGACAATATAAAAAGTACACAATAAGTAAGACAGTTTGGTATACCACTAAATGTTATTTTTCTATATGCAGCCTGCAAAAAAGGGCTAGAAACCCAAGAGCTAGCTAGTTTCAGGGGTACACTGAATTCAATGAGAGTGCACTGACTTTTCTCCTGACTGAATCTTAGGCTTCCATACAACATAAAAGTAGTTTAGGCAATGTTCCATTATACTCTCATTGTTTTCTCCAGTACCAGACACAAGCAAGATGACCTTTAGTTGATAAAATCCATAATTAAAATCGCCAATAATGTTGTTATGTATTGAGTTCATCCTGAGAAATGAATTTTGTAGTAGGTCATATGTGTAGTTCATAAGACTGATATTCACAGAAAATAAGTACAGGGTGTTCTACCAGCCTTTTCATAAACAATTATAGTAACAGGACACTTCTTCAACTAGTAATCTTCCTTATTCCAAACAGAATTAAATGTACAACACAAAATATTAATCTCATTTAACTCTGTACCTTCAATACAATGGTTTTATTTTGGTGAACATTCAGCAAGACAATTTGAAGAGTTTGCACAAACCTTCAAGTAAAGTTGTAGCATTGATTATGGTATTAATCCAAAGACACTGTTATACTTTTCAAAAGTTATATACATACTGTTCACTGATGTTACATTCAAGACATACATAACCTACACACAATGTAACAAAAAATACATTAACAGAGTTCATGGTTCTAACACTGTATAAAGAGTGAAAGATGGAATACAAGCAGCTATTTAAACTGTAAGTAGGAATGCATTCAAATATGACAGAATTCCATTTTATTGCCACTACGCTCAGAGCCCTACCAAGCACAGCTCATGACAGGGAGAAAGTTTCTGTTAACACAGCATGAAGAACTGCATGCTGTGTGCCAACTCTGACAGTAGCAATAACAACACTGCTGCCACCATCCTCCTCCTCTATCACATGTATAAAATACATTACGTTATACTAAACATGGTTCTGAGGTACTGTAAACAAATTAAAATGCAAAACATATAGAATAATATAATTTATTTAGAACAAAGTGTGGTTTTAGAAATAACTAAACATCATATGCATGCAATACACTGAGAAAAAATGACACAAAACTTAGATTGATATTCAGTTTCTGCAATGACATGCACCTTCTCAGCTTCTCCCTTGCAGGGCATGTCCTCCAGCATGCGTACATCAACAGGCATTACGAAAGAAACAACATGCACAAACAACCTGCATCACAACACCTTCACTGCTGCACCTTGCACACACCTGCTCGAGGAGGCGTAACTTGCGACGATGGCTCTGCTCTCCAAGCCGATCCACGTACTCTCGCAGTTCCTCTATCTCCTCCTTCACCTGTTGCACCGTGTCGAGCTCATGTTTGATGGCCACCATGTCACGCTTCACCTCGCTCACCTCACTCTGGCACGACTCTACCGACTTGGTCAGCTCCTGCAGCTGTGACCGGATTTCGCACAGTGCTACTGTCGTCTCCAGCTGCCGGTCTCCACGCTGCAGTTCATCCAGCTTCGCGCTCAGGTTCATGCTCATGACGCTCACCTGCTTCTGTAGACTGCAGCCATGCATGGTCCTAGGTTACACACTACGCATGGCCCTCGCGTTAGTCACGACAGTGTGGGCCCCAACATGACATGACTCTATCAGAAATTGCTTATGGCAACACAGTTTGTCCTTTATACGGCGGTCCACAAACGTCGCAAACATGGCTACAGGAGGCACAAGAGCACTGCACATAGTGAGGCATCCTACTATCTTAGGCTGTCTCTCAAAACACTCGCAAGAATCTGAATCACAGATTCCTGGAAGAGTGTTTTGTCATTTCAACACAATGCTATATTAGCATAACATTCTGCAAGGCTAGTTCAAATGTTAAGTCTCTTCATTTTTGGTGTCAATAAAACTGAAAATGCAATTAAGCTGGCTATACAATTGTTACATTTGTATCACTGTCGTGAAGATGAACATGTACTCCATTAAACAACACTCATACAAAGGAATCAGTTAAAATCCGTGCAAACTCAAGTATGATAAGCTCCATAATTCTCCACCAAATGTGTGGCCCTATTCATCTGCAAGCTGTGGCAACTTCCATGCACAAAACAGAGTGGCTCAAGTGTTGTCTGTCATGTTGTCCGGCTGAGTAACATAATGAAACATCTTGCAAGCATTGACAGCATCCACCTGCACAGCAATTAGAGCCAGTCTGATGGCTGGGTTTACAACACTGTGGGCTTAGGAACAGTGGGAAGGAGGTGAAATGTAAGGCCCAGCAAGAAATTTCTATCTGTCACCAACAGCATGCCAGTGCACAGTATACACAAACTGTAATGTACTCTGTATGATGCAATGTTTGTGATTTGAGGCATGGTGGATGGTAACTATGAGTCAGGAAAGTGAAATGTGTTGACTGATGAAACACACTGCCCACATGCCCTGTGCGTGTGATATGAACAGAAATGTGAATAGCATGAAGAACAGACCCAATGGAAGAGCCCAAGAAAACCTGCCTCTGTGGCCAAGTGCATTCTACTGCTGCCCATATGTGCCACTGACCACCTATAATAGTCCGAAATGGGACACCAGGAACAGATCCACGATATGCCCCCCTCATTTTTAGAGAACCAAATGCTGTCACACAACACACACACAGCTATTTAACAATTATAGCATTATATCTCACAAATATTCTTCTAGCTCACTTTTCTAACAATTTCAGATGTACTGAGTGTCTTAACAGTTGAAAACATGCTGGTCACTACAGGTACCACCAGCTTTAACATTTAGAAATCTTTGCATTACAGTCAGTCAGTTTGTGTGTTTGATGTGATTAACAGACTGGTCTTTCAAAATATGAAGTGAAGTATTTTCTATGAGGTAGGAACTATTTTATGTACTATTTATATTAATTTGAGGCTTCAAAGAGTTTATTAGTGCCAATAATTTAAATCAAGGAAGAAATTTATTGTTAAATTAGTGTATATTTCCAAATTCAGCTACTGCATTACATTGCAGTGCAGCTGCAATAAAAAAGTGGAATTTACCTGAAGCCTGTACTTGAGCTGTAGACATACAATGTCAATTATTAAGCAAAGATAATGTTCAAACATTTAAAGCAAGTAAACCAAGCAGGTTACAAAACAAACACAAAGCACAACAAATATGACAGCTGCTCTCCATTTAATTTTATTATCTCAAAAACTGTTAAGACCTACCCAAAAAAACTGGCCATAGAATGTTTCATATTTTGTTTAAACATATTTCTCTTTGATATAAATATTTGGTGAGTTATGCACCACATGTGCCCAAAATTGCAAGATCTCACAAAGTATCCGTTTCTTCTGTCCAGTTTTAACAAAACTGGAATTGGTGGACATTCGGTAAAATTCCCCACCCTCGAATTTCACCACAATTTCTCCAGCAGTTCTCAAACTGTTATGTGAAAACTCACAGACAGATGAGGCAAACCTCATATTTATTCTTTGTGCAGGTTCGTATTGCAAAACACACAAAAAGTTAAAAAGCATTAAAATATACTACATATGTAAAAAATAATGTCAAGTCCCAAAAACAGGGCTGTGTCATAATATGCTCCATTCATTTGCACAAGCCATAAAAATATTTTGCTCCACTGACTATTAAAACAGTGAGATGTAATGCTGATTTTTCATCAGCAAGACTAAATACAATCCAGTTTCTGGACATTCACAGAACTGACAACAGCACAGTCAAGGTGCAGTGTCCAAATACAGCGATCACAGAACAATCCATTAAAAATAATACCCAAACATAAAACACTGCATTTTAAATCTCACTGAATACAAGACAAACAAGTATTCACCAAATAGGCTGAACGTGTCTACACACCACAGGCAAACCAAGTTGAAGGAAAGCCCTTGATAGCAGCTGGTCAACAGATCACCATCTTCTGGAAAGTGGTAACCATGCAGTCTAACAGAAATTTACAACATTCCTCCAAAACATCAGTATATTTATACCAGTCTACCCTGAATATGGAGCAGTACCTCCTCTGCAATGGCAGTAATTTTCTATCAGACTACATGGCACTACATCCCAAAAGATGGTTCTCTTCATAGTCAGTAGCATAAGAAATCCAAGCCTTGCACAATCCTCATATGTCACCGACAGTGCACCTAGAGTTTCAATAAAATCAAATATGCCAATGGGATAAAAAATACAATGTTTTCTGTAGGTTATGCTAACTTTAACAAATCAAAATTCTATTGCAGAAGCAAATAAGAGCAGACTGAGGTCAGGAAATGCTTGCCATCATTCGGTGCAGAATTTTTTGTCTTCCAGGTTGCTATCCAAAAATTTAAAGATCAAGACATCTAGAACTATAATTTTGGCTGTTGTTTTGTATGGGTGTGAAACTTGGTCGTTGACATTGCGGGAGGAAGGGAAGCTGAGGGTGTTTGAGAACATGGTGCTGAGGAGAATATTTGGACCTAGGAGGGACGAGGTAACGGGGTAATGGAGGAGATTGCATAACGAGGAGCTAAATGATTTGTACTCCTCACCCAATATTGTGCGGGTGATAAAATCAAGAATGAGTTGGGCTGGGCATGTGGCGCATATGGAGAGGAGAGGGGGGTGTATAGGGTTTTGGTGGGGAAGCCAGAGGGAAAGAGACCACTGGGGAGGCCTAGGCGCAGATGGGTGGATAATATTAGGATGGATCTCCAGGAGGTGGAATGTGGGTACATGGACTGGATTGGGCAGGCCCAGAAGAGACAGGTGGCGGACGCTTGTGAGTGCGGTAATGAACCTTCGGGTTCTGTGAAATGCAGGGAATTTCTTGACTAGCTGCAAACCAGTTAGCTTCTCAAGAAGGACTCTGCACCATGGAGTGAGTAAGTAAGTAAGTAATTATTCTCTGTCATGGATCATCGTGTATGTGCACCAAACTGCAAACATAAAAAATACAAGTCTCTCAGCTTTCTTTAGACAGGCATGACACAGCACTGTGACAAATTATTTTCAGGGTGCCCCACTTGTCCTCCGTCAGTGATCACTGCACTGATGTGTGTAAGAGGCTTGACCAGCCAGCATGTTATAGCAAACTTGGCTCCCAGTTTGGACACCATTCTGACCTAGCACCTAGATGTACCCAGTGTCACAGTTCCACATATTTAGCGTATGACATGTCAGTGTGCTATGGTCATCATCATAAACATCAAGGATTGGACCCTTTGATCCATTCCGTCTCCAGAGTTACAGCTGCTCGCGCCAACGCTTCTTCAGTCTTCCAATTATTCTCCTTCCTTGTGGTCTGTAGTGGTATGATTTCAAAGGGATTCGGTTTTGTGGCATTCTTCGCAAGTGTGAAAGCCAGCTCCGTCTGTATTCATCTCTCTTGTCTAGTATGCCTGTAATCCATAGTTCGCGGCTTATGTAGTCGTTTGTTTTGTGGTCATAAAGGGTGTAGCCTGCCAGAGGTCTCAGTAACTTCATTTCTGCCACTTCAATTCTTCGTCTTTGTAAGGCTGTTAGAGTCCAATTTTCTGACCCGTACAAAAAATATAGGTAAAACTAGTGTGTTGTATATTTTCAAAATAGTTTCCATTCTCGCTTTCTTAAAAATAGTTCTCTTAAGAGTACCTATCAACTGTAAAAATTTTGCTAAATTAAATTCTACATCATTGGAACACTGGTAAGATATACTGCAACCTAGATAAGTGAACTGGCTAACTTGTTCTAGTGTTTCATCATTTATAACAATTTTTGTTCTTAGGTGATCCGTTCCAACGAAACCAAACACTTTTGTCTTTTTTGTAGCAATTTCCAAATCATATTCTTTAGATATGTTACATAATAAATAGACTGCCTTTTGTAAGCTGTCTTCAGAAATAATAAACTGGTCATCTGCAAATAACAGTGTGTTGAAAATTAACTCCTTAAAATATTTACTGTTATGGTTCTACTGAGAAAATATCAGCGTTTACAGTAAAGACACGTGTTGGTTCCTGCAATGCCACAGACTTTTCAACATACAGTCTGTGCATGCACTGATACTTAATAACCTGCTCAATGTCAAACTTCCATGCTGAACCAAACAATCATGGTGTGTTCTGGCAGATTTCAATGTGTCCACATGCACACGTTAATTTCCTTTTATACGCCTCTTTAGTAATCATTTTATCTCACACACAAATCCTCGGAGAAGATGTCCTATTTGAGAAGCTAACAGTTGTTTAACTGGTGAATAAACTCTTCCTTTACATAATTTTAAGTTTCATTACCTTGTTCACAACAGTCTGCTAATAGTCCCTACACTCACCCACATAATCAAATCCACACCTTTCCATCTAATTACTTTCAGATCCACTTTATTATTACCCTCTCATCTACAGCCAGATAGGTATCTTTCCTTCACACTCCCCAATCTATGTCATTTTCCTTCTGGGGACAGATCAAGTTCCACATTCACCTGCTCTGTGCAATGTCGTTAAAAACTGTAAACTCTCATGGATTGAAAAATGACACATTTTTCTTCACACCAATAACATCAAACATTTTGATTCCATGTACCAACAGTTAATTCCAAAGACATTTATCTAATGAATTTTTGTCAGTCCAGTTTCTTAGTCAATAATTCTAGCACATGACATTCTGATGTGAAACTCAAACAGTTCATAACCCATGTAGTAAAACCTTTCTTTAAAAAGGTCAAAAGGCAGTTTGCCCTACAACAGGCAATGAAAGACCACAGGGGACGCAAGGTACAGCTATACTCTTTCTTTAGCCTCGGTGCTAGATGGGGGTGGGCGGTCAATGCCACGCCCCAGCCACTGTAGCCCTAGGAAAGAGACCCGGTACCCACTGTCATGGAGGCTGGGTGGGCCCTAGGGCTGGTCTGGATGGGTGTGGAAAATTTTGCACCCATCAGGATTCGATCCCCAGACCGTCCAGCCTATAGTGTGTTGCTTTACTGACTGCACTAGCCCAGCCCACAACAAAATCATTCTTGACAACTCCTAAACATGTAAAACACGGTAAAGTGAAACAGCTGGTGATTTAATTCCTGCGAAACTGATATTGCAAGTCTCATAGGAATGTTTTAAAAAAAAATGGTGCCACATCCCCAAATCCATCTCTACCAATTTCTGCCAACTATCACCTGAAATCACTGGGCTGACGACTGTCAACAGACACTATGAGACCTGGCTGCTGGAACATTTCTGTAAGCGCCTCTTGAACACATTTTCAACAAATTTTCCCTGGATAAAATAACTTTCTCTAATGAAGATGTAAGTTTTGGAAAATAAAAATACTAAATTGTATTACTTTGAGTTTGGCTTAGTGTAACACCCAAGCCGTTGCAAGTGCTCCAATTTATAACACATGCCTGGTAAAACTACCGTGATATTAAGCCCATGGTCTGCAACATGCCACCACGTAATATGGTAGAAAGGTACCATCATTTCACAGGACCATGCCACCTCTGTATTCAGGACAGAAGTGACACTGAAGATGCAGGCAGAACATTCACCCAAAACATTAGTAACTACACACCATACTACACAGAGGCACAGTCCAGAAGGCTATAATCCTCTGCTATAAGCACTTCAAACACCATAAGATAAAATGGTTGTCTTTATCATCATTAATGTCCATCAGCTACTGGAGTACAGAAAACTGAACTGTTAGGCTGAAACTGGACTGTCAGTCTGAACAGTGGTCTAAAAATAAAGATTAGGCACTCTGCAAATATGGGGAATATTCAGCTTGAGGATTAATCTTTCTTACTGTCTAATGTGTATAATATGAGTTGCGCAGTACACGGTGCACATCTACAGCCATACATGCTGCTGCTACATGACCAATAGCTCCTCAAACAGTGCAAAACACGATATAGATCTACACACACATTTCATGCACAACAAGATGCTATCCAATCAACGCAACTGATGAGCAACAACAACTGACAGACAAGAAAACACAGTCACTGAGGTCAAAAGTTGAACAGATTGCTGTGCTAAAGAAATGTCATGCATGCCCTCTGCACGTACGGCTCAGAATAAAGTCAAATGCATGTAATGCAATCTTAATCTATCACCACACAGCATCTCTTTGTTAATATCACTGCAAAAGACTACAGCACTCACTCAAAATAACACAGCATGGTAATGTGACAGAGGTTCCATATACTTTATTCTGTGCCATTCTGTACAGGTGGCTATTGAACAGTCATGTGCCCAGCCAGTCTCCTTTACATCTCCAAACTTGCAGCAAAACGGCTTCTCTTAGCACACAACATGCTACAATAATAGTGCAGTGGGGCAGTTGGCAGTTGTAAACCTCAGCCTTTGACGCCCATGCAAATATATGTAATTCACGTCACACTCAAAGGGTTCTAATAGCGGTAAATTGAATAGAATAACTGAATTTCTGGACACAGTCTGTGTCATAAATGGAATGAAATTTGACCTCTTTCCATCCCAGTTTGACTGGTTGACAGTGTACAGGGTGTCTTCAGGGATATGGTGCTGTGTCGTTGTGTGAGCAGTTCCCAACATCTTGAATGATCATTATGCCTTCACCCTCGGGGTGAAGCAGTCATTCTCCATGGACTGTTTGACAATGAAGATGAAGGAATTACAATACTTCTAAAAATGAGATCCACTCACCCAACAACACAGTGTCACATCCTAAGAATTCAACCTCCTGCAACACCATGGACAACCTCAAATCTTTCACGCATTGTCCAGTTACTGAGGTTATTTCTTCATTTAATACTCTCATCTGTGCAGGTGTGTTCACATCTTTTCACATGGGGATGGAAATATAATCAGTTTCTCAGATTATGTGTCCTGGTCAGAATTCCAGACAACGGACAAAGGCCACAAATACAGTAAACCCAAGCACAGAATACAGAGTTCAGAAACCACAGATAAAATGTGCATCACTGGAAGGAAGACAGGTTGATACTGCATACTCAGAGCTAGAGATATGATCATCACTGGCGGTGAGATGAATATCTGTTTCGCTTGCATGTGGCCATGTTAGAATGTGTACATGTTACTGAGCAGCAGTTAGTGTGCAAGACTCACAAGATGAGTTCTCTATGACAGCAGACAAAAACAGTAAAACTGTAGGCAAAAGAATACTTTATTCTTGTGGGAAGTTTTTAGTATTAACAACATAGGTAACTGAAATAATGGGAAGTGACCATGTTGTAGGATGCCTCCACTATGGACAAGACAAGGAAAAACATGACTGGGTTGAGTCTGTTATAGAGGAGAGGTGCCCCAGTGCTGTGCGCAGCCAGTTGAATAGCTATCCTTAGTTTCCTGAACTGTGTATTTACTCTCAGGGATTCACATTTTTAGTTCCTCAACATTGCTGTGATATTCACCAACAACAGCCAGTTAAGATTATGCCTGTGGAACATGACACCACTTAACTTGTTACATAGGTACCAACAGTTCACAGAATTCCACTGCCTTCATATTCTTCTCGCCTGAGAATTGAATCAGTAGGTTCATCTGACAAGTTTCTACCTATCTACCACACTACACAATGTCACATTCCAGCAGGCCAAAATGTTAACTCCTTAAAGCTCTGTGGCAGTGGTTCATTTGTTATAAGTAAACTATACTGGACATTATCCAACATTATATTATAATATAAGCTTAATACAGTTGAATCTCGAGATTCATGAACCTCTATGTTTGGGAATTTTACCGCTCACAATCATCCATTTTTGGCCTTTACAACTGGTTTTGACTGAGACGAAACCACCAGGCTGTCAAAGCGCTTCTCCCACTCACCTGCTTTTGCACAAATCACTCCCAGCTCAGTGAAGCTCAGTCTTTTATTAAGTACGGTTGACCTTGGTGGAAAAGACCCCCCTTCAATCATACAATGTACTTTATAAAGTATAAACTTTCCTGCCTTTATGGTATTCAAGGTTGTTCTACATTTTTATTACTGGTATTCCATTAAGTTTCTGGAATCAAATAGGTATGCCAAATTGAAATTGGACTCCAGATCAGTGCCAGTTATCCACGAACATCGAGACTCCAATACGTGCACCCTGGTGAGAACCTCAAACCCCAGTACAAGCCAGCATACTGCACAGCATACTGCACAGCATACTTTTCAATGAACAAGACAACCACAGAGGCAACCAATCAAACCTGACAAAGGCATGGCTTCCCATCTACTAAGTTATGGCCAACAGTAAAGTGTACCAGCATCTCCAGCTGGCATGTTACGATCATGTGCAGCAAATGTTAAAAACAGGTGCCCTGTCATGACGAATCATGTCAAAGCATGTACTGAATGCACTGCTGCAGGGTATATTAAAGTGGAGCTATTCGTCACCACTGATTTCAAACAAAAACACTGATTCCACAACTTGAATCTACTTACTTCAATGAGAGCTGGTAACTGGGATTTCCTGTGTGTGCTGAAAGCAGAGAATATCTTACGTTTACTATTCCACGCTTCTCTATTCTGTAATGATGTGTCAGAACATGCCAACATACTAAACTAAAACTTTACTTTAGAGCTTCATAGTAGTTTTGGAATTCCAATGATCTTTACTCTGCACTACAATGTATCATGGGGACAGAGTTTGGTACATCGGCTCATGAGAGATAAATGGCAGGCACTTCAAGAATTCATGGAAATCATGACTCTGGAGATGAATAAGCCATGAACACGGAGTAAAGACACGTGATTCTAGGCATACCGTCTTATGAAACTAGAGGTCACCTAGATGCCTCTTCTCTTGTACTTAAAAACGTTATGTCATGAATACAAGAGGTGTTCCCTCAAGAATGTGAAGACTCCCCATGAATCTGAATATGTTGTGTCATAATTGTTGACAAGTTACCTCGCTACATAGACGTGATGCCTAATTAATTCACAGGCATCAGCTCATCAAGGTGGATGCTGGGACAGAGTCAGTATTGTGACTGGGTTACAAGCTCGAAATGACCCTGGTTCGGGTCCTGACAGGAGCAAGAGATTTTCTTCCTCTGAAGCACCCAGGTGACTCTGGGAGCCACCCACGTTACTATTTAATGAGTTCCAAGGGTTCTTTCCCCACATATACAGCAGCCAGGACATGAAGCTGACCAGTGCCATGGGTAAGAATGAGTAGAGCTACAAATCCACTCCCCCATACACCTTCATAGTGTGAACAGGGGAAAATTTACCCCTTCATCTCATTATTTAGTCATAATACCTCATGAATTTAGTGGTGTTTAATTAACCAATTAATTTAGTGCCAATTCACAAATTTAGATCATGAATTCAGAGGCATCAGCTGATAAACCCAATTGTGTATAGTCTAAGGTATAGGAATGATGCCTCATGACCCCGAGGATGGTGTCTAACAACATGGAACTGACACGCATCTGATCACACAATTTATGAAGACAGCAATACACACAGTGTTCAGCCTCTAACCCTTTCAGTCACACAGTTTTACTGCCAATACTGGCAGTTAATCTATGCAGTCTGAGGTTACCACACAATACCACACTATTTCAAGTCCAGCATTATGCCAATCTCAGGGTAAAAACCACTCAGACAACGTGGCAAGTAAATTACAGTAAAAGCAATGTACTGTACTTGTTAAGTTTGACAGAAGGCATGCTGCTGTGCCACAACCACATATACACAAATTACTTCCCTCTGTAACATACTGGTGTATTAAACCACTTATTGGAGACCTGCATAGTATGGCGAAATTTCAGTGGACAATAACTGTAGCTATCGACATCATACTGTACCTGTACTTATGCGCTGCGATCCACTCTCATACAACACAGCCCTTGGGCAACACTTCAAAATCATGACTTCACCAAGTATGCAAGCTACAAACTTGAATCATTCTGTAACGACATCTGCTTTACACTAAGGTAACAGACAAAAGATGCTAAAATGTACTGCTACACCCTTTTTCAGAAGAGATGAACATCAAAATACCATTCAGGCATACATTTCACTGCCATTTACTGCTGCTAACTGCTGTCCCTATTGGTAACAATTAACACTCTGATTTTTGCAACATACGTTAAGACACAACAGCAGCAGTTAAACTTTTATATACACAGATTACAAGAGACTGTCCAGTCGATCCTGCAACTAATGATCACACATTGATTTTTTACAAAAACTTCAGAAAGCATTCAACTGGCTGAATTCAAAATGTGTCTTATTTAATTAAACAAAACTGTAACCTATTCTGTGCATGATGCTGATGTTACTGACTCCATCGGACAGCACGGAGACCTGTCTGAGCATGCACACACTATGCTACTGCAACCATGTGGTTTAGTCTGTAACAATGATGAGGGTCACTGTGACAACAGTCAACATACCGGGACTGCACAAACATGTAAAATAACAGCAAGAATTCTGCACACAAAAAGAAACTGAACTGCAAGAGGAGAACTAAACAAAACCAGCAGCCAGCGCAAAGCGTGTTGCACACTTCAAAATTTCTACTGTGCTCCCCATAAATGGTTCATAAAATGAGGTCTGTCAGCAGGCAGTTCATGCACCTACTCTAAAAGGCGCTGACATCGTCAATTTTACGGGCATTCCAAGTGTGAAAACACCTGATAACAGAGAGAGAGAATGTTCATGTGAATTCTGTTTGTGTGTTGCTGGTAGTCATATGGAATACAGCGTGCAGATAGCAAGGGGAGTAACAATGCTTACATCAGCTCATACAGCCAGCACACCCACCCAGCACAGTACACGTAAGTCTGCACTCCAAGTAAGTCTGCACTCCAAAAGTAAGTCACACTATGCAGCCTTATTTCAACGAACATAAACAGCTGTACATATTACAGCAGCGCGTTGCTACCGAACATCAGACTCTGCTGCTTCCCATCATCTGTTTTTAGGAGGTGCAGGGAGAGGGCGAAAATTTTAACAGCGCTTGGGACGCCGGGAGGCATGTCGTGTGCACACGACCTGCCTCCCGGTGTCCCAAGACTCCAGCCAGCACATTAAGTGCTAAAAACCGTATGCAGTAGTGTACAGTCTTGCACTCCTGAAGATGGGCACAATGGTGCCCAAAACATGTTGAGTCATTGGTTTATCAATAAATCATAATTGTTGCATTAAGTTGGTCTAACAAATAATTTCATATTAAGGATGCAGGGTCACACGAATATCAAATTCACAGCAGTACCTCTGTGGCAATGTGATCAGTGACCCTTGTCCGAAAACAAAAATGTCAAAATTTACAAAAATATAATTTCGTGTGAACTTCATGCTTTTTCTATCATCTCATTTCTCTAAACATAAGGTACAATTTCTGATTCCATCACATGACAAAAAAATACAAGAATGTGAGAACTACTCTGCCGGTTCAACCAGTGTGCTATTCTCCAACCCCTCTGTCTGTACATCTCTTTAATCTCAACGTTTTGCTACGTATCTTTAGACTTGTGCCTGTATCTTAATATGCTGCCCTATAGGCATATGAAGTCAGCCTTTCACATCTGGTGAATAACAAAGAGTGATAAGTTTGAGAAATGAATGTTAATGAGAATATTCAGCCCCAAGACCACATGAAAGTGGGGGAAGTGGGGGTAACAGGATGGAGAAAACTGAATAAGGAGCTTCCGAATTTGTAATTATCAGCAAATGTTATTAGGGTGATAAAATGAGGATACGATGGACAGGGTGCAAAGATAGTTTTTGTGATAAAACTTGGAAGGAAAGAGATTACTTGGAGGACCTTGGCACAGATGGGATTAGAATATCAAAATGAATCTTAAAGAAACAAAATATGACGGTGTGGGCTGAGTTCCTCTGACACAGACTATGCAATAGTGTGATGCACTTCTGTGAAAAATGTAATACACAATTTGGTAACATGAAGGTCTCTTGACCAAATGTGTGACTATTGGCTGATCAGTAAGAATTCTGCTCCTAGCAATTAGCTTAGTTAGTATGTTATAATCCTTTGGCTTCTGTGTCTGGCATTCGGTGCACTGGACCAGTTTTCAGAGTTAGACTCTACATGGCCTAACCATGAATGGGAAATACAATGCCCTTTTAACACATACTTCTGAAAAATTAAGTTTTCAATATTTACAAAAGACATTCGTATTTCATGTTTTTACGTGCAGTTTTTGTAAGTATACTGACAGTGGTGACTACTGAGCTGGATTGTGTCAGGGTGATCAGGGAAGAACAGCACGTCACTTAGGAGAAGACTGAGGTGGCCATGCTGAGGAATCTGTGGACACACACAGCTCTCCTGAGTCCCTACCACAATATCTGTAATAACAAAGTACGTTACTGATAAGCACTGTCCATTTTTGTACTCTACTCAACAATATGATCAGTAACTCAGCGCTATACAGGGTGTCTGACTTTATACCATAATTCCAGGATTAGATTCCTGACCTCACACCAAGTCAGAGACATCACATCAGTATGGGTCTGATCTTCAACCATTACAAACCTATGGGCCTTCAAAATGTGGGGACAGGGAGGCACGAAAACACACTAAATTTAGCGGGAGACATGCTTCTGTTTACTTCAAACAATGTTACACTGTTAGTGTCTTTACAACAAGTGTTCAAAATGACCACCTGCACCCTGGATAGCAGTCAGTACCATTCTAGTGTGCCTACAGAAATGAGTGGTGCATTATGATGACAGTACATCAGATAGAATGCGTGGGGAGAGAAACGTCTCCGAAGAGTGCTGGCACTTCATTTTCTACAAAGTAAATACCACCTGTCAGCCCCGCAGCCTGCTGAAGGTTACTGGCATGCATGAACTTCAAAGTTAAAGTCCTGTACATTTGTAACAGTTGTAAATTGGACCCATAGGAGTAAATGCTGATACAACTAAGTACATGGTCATGTCTCAAGATCAGAATGCAGGACGAAGTCACAATATGAAGATTGATAATAGATCCTTTGAAATGGTGGAACAGTTCAAATATTTGAGAACAGCCTTAACAAATCGAAATTCTATTCAGGAAGAAATTAAGAGAAGAATGAAGTCAGGGAATGCTCTGCTACCATGTGGTGCAGAATCTTTTGTCTTAGAGTTTGCTATTCAAAAATTTAAAGATTAAGATATATAGAACTACAACTCTGCCTGTTGTTTTGTATGGGTGTGAAACTTGGTCGCTCACATTGTGGGAGGAACGCAGGCTGGGGGTGTCTGAGAATAGGGTGCTAATGAGAATATTGGGGGCTAGGAGTGACGAGGTAACAGGGGAGTGAAGGAAGCTGTATAATGAGGAGTTTAACGATCTGTACTGCTCACACATTATTGTTCAGGTGATAAAATCGAGAATGAGATGGGCGAGACATGTGGCGTGTATGGGGAGAGGAAAGGCGTATGCAGGGTTTTGGTGGGAAAACCTGAGGGATAAAGACTGCTTGGGAGACCCAGTCGTAGATGGGAAGATAATATTAAGATGAATCTTCAGGAAGTAGGATGTAGGGGCAGCGGGTACTTGTGAAAGCGGTAATGAACCTTCCACATAACGTGGGGAATTTATTGACTAGCTGAAAACTGATTAGCTTCTCAAAGAAGGACTCTGCTCCATGGAGTAATTAATTAAGTAAGTAAGGAAGGAAGGAAGGAAGTAAGTAAGTAAGCCAGCAAGCAAATTGGACCCATGTTGTTATGACAATTTTGACTCAGCATAAGGTGAGAAAATCTAATCTTTTAAGTTATGATATACAGTCACTGGAAACCCTGTATGCTGTTGAATTATTAGATTGTGAATATCAAAGAGAAAAGGGGGGGTGGAAAGATGTAGCCTTTGCCTAATCAAAGCAGCATTGAGGCATTTGCTTGCAGGAACTGAGGGAAACATCAAAACACCTCAGTCACTACATTCTGTCTCGTACTAGATTTGAACTGGGTGTCCCCAGAATACAAGTTGCAAAATATGAAAAAAAAACTGTCGTCAGTGTGGTACAAAATGCATCCAGCTGGAAGTGAAATGATGAGCATCAGATGTCCTTACTTTTGGAAGTACAGAGTGAGCACATCGGAACATCTGTGTGGCAGAGGCATGTTACATACCTCACAAGCAACTCCCTGAGAGTGGCTTCGTCTTCCTCCTGAATTTCTTCCTTCGTTTCATCACTAACCTTCCTCCGCCGGGTTGTCGGGTGGGCCTCCCGAGTTCTGGCGGTCAGCTTGAGCTGGGGGGACCTTGGTGCAGTTGCCTCAAGATCACCACTGTCGCCCAAGGCAACATACTCTTGCAGTTCCAGTACTTCTGCTCCAGGAACCGGATGGACCTGTGCTTGAGCTACCTCCCTCTTGTGATAATGCTGCTGCTGCTGCTGCTGCTGCTGGTGTTGCTGGGCCACCACAGATTTTCTCATGGGTTTAATCCCTGGTCTTGTCTCACCCATTCTCCTACCTGAGGATCCAAGCCATCACACCACCACGACTCAACACCGTATGGTACACCCATACATGTGTAATTGACAGTCAGCTCATAAGACAAACTGGGGTAAGCTAAAAAGGTGAACTGGTACACTTCAGAACACAATCTGGTACATTACTGAAGAATATGTACCATCTTCACAGCATCATTCTATTGTCTCTTATCCAGAAATGTACACTTTAAAATACACAAAACTACTGTTGCGTGTTTATCAGTGTGGAGCTTGGCACCTGACCACAAATAATCAACAAAGACTAACACACAATTCTAAAGGGTTATGAAGGTGGTACATTACACTCAAAACTACTACGTTTCTGAAATCAGTCCACATCTCAAATCACAGGTGTCTAGACAGACGCAGTCAGCTGACAGATGTTGTCCTATGATTGAGAACATCCCTTTCTGTTGGACCCATGTAAATAAGTGCCTTTCCTCCCTTTCCCTGAAATGAAATAAAATCCAGTTTCTCAAAAACTAACCTGTTTTTTAGTAATAAATAGGGAGAAATTTTCACAAACCCAGCAATACTGAACAGACAGACAGACAGAGAACACAGTGCTGAGGGGGATATGGGGAAATAATATCCTTAGAGAAGATGATGGAAGAAGATGACAAAGAGAACTATACAATCTTAGAGGAAGAGACCATCCTGAAGTGATGCAGCATAAGCTCCAGTGGCGATCACTTTGCTACTTTCACAACCACATAAGTGGCACTTCTGGTAGCTTGAATAAATAGTTTAAGGTTAATAAAGTTAAGTCAAATTGAAAATAAAACAAACCAACAAGTTATTGTTGCATGACGGTGTGTTCTAACTTTCACAATCAACAAATAATAGGTGTTAACAAAAAGCAATGTGTCAAAGTTGTGTGCAGGCAGCCAGCAAGCAACAGAACTTTCACCTGCCCTCAACAGCATTCGGTTCCACAAGGTGATATCACCACTTTAGCAATGACTGTACTCCTCTGATCACTCACAACAAACCTTAGGAACTACAAACACCAGACAGACAATAACAACAAAACAAGTTTAAAAGCTGAGTAACTAAACACATAATTACCTTCCAGGTAATGAATTCTACTCTACAGAATATTCCATGAGTACAGTCATGCGACGCATAACGATGTTTCGGTCAACGAGGGACCACATATATGATGGTGGTCCCATAAGATTATAATATTATAACATTGCCTACAGTATTCAGTACAGTAACATGCTGTACAGGTTTGTAGCCTAGGACCAATAGGCTATACCATATAGCCTAGGTGAGTAGTAAGTTATACTATCTAGGTTTGTGTAAGTACACTCTATGATGGTCGCACAACAACGAATTGCCTAACGACGCATTTCTCAGAACGTATCCCCATCGTTAAGTGATGCATGACTGTATACTGGTCCAGAAATTCCTTCGTTATGTTCACACAAGTCCACAAACATATCCAGCCTGAAATCAATTCCATCCTGTCCATACTTTCACTACTGACATACAATTTTAATATTATCCTTCCAGGGATCCAGAGGTACAGTGACGTGCTGAACTTCTGCAACAAATATCTCATGTTTGAAACCAACCAGTTCAAATGTCAACTTCTGGGTTATGACAACGTACAAACCAGTAAGTATCTTGTCTGGATGACTGTCTCCAGGCAGGGTGTTATTACAAAACGTTGCTACCTACCTAACTACCAAACAAACTATGCAGTGTCATAAGCCACCAGACCACAATAATGAACCTTCACTCCACCATGAAAACCTCAGGGGTCATACAGACGAAGTCAGAATTCCTGAGTGACTCCCCTATCATTGACCTCTAACAAACCTGTAAGACCCACACACCATCCAAGGAAGTGGCGCTCACCACACAAATGGGCTCCTGTACCAGAGCAAGGTACAGGTAAGTCAAACAGAACACAACAAGAGGCACTAACCACAATAACATACTATCAGTGACTTACAGAACCAGTACATATACTACGTAGCTCTTTTTGGTGCGTTTTGAGTAAATGTGTACCATCTGAAGGCAACAGACCACTGGGAAGACCTACACGTAAAAGGGAGGGCAATACTAATATTGATCTTGAAGAAATATAATGGGAGGTTGTGGGGTGTATTTATCTGACTCAGGCAGGGGCCAGTGGTGGACTTTGATGAACACAACCATGAACCTTTAGCTTCCGTACACCGTGCGAAATGTGACTAGCTGAGGAACTAGTTGTTTCACTAGAAAAGTTCTGTCCCGTGCGGTTGGTTGGTTGGTTGGTTGGTTGGTTGGTTGGTTGGTTGGTTGGTTGGTTGGTTGGTTAGTGTGCCCTTAACTGTTATGTAAGTTACCTTTGCCCCACACAACTACTGTTAATTCCATGTATAATCTTCGTCATAGGAGAAAGAATGAA
>Ga0123352_10002933_pt1 | contig 24232 bp, 16 predicted proteins | sample TergutLab28metaG_FD_89700 | JGI IMG/M metagenome (GOLD analysis project Ga0123352, IMG submission 89700) | Labiotermes labralis P1 segment gut microbial communities from Petit-Saut dam, French Guiana - Lab288 P1 | ecosystem: Host-associated > Arthropoda: Insects > Digestive system > Gut ...
AGGAAATGCTTGCTATCATTCGGTGCAGAATCTTTTGTCTTCCAGGTTGCTATCCAAAAATTTAAAGATCAAGATATATAGAACTATAATTTTGTCTGTTGTTTTGTATGGGTGTGAAGCTTGATCGCTGACATTGCGGGAGGAAAGGAAGCTGAGGGTGTTTGAGAACACGGTGTTGAGGAGAATATTTGGACCTAGGAGGGAAGAGGTAACGGGGGAATGGAGGAGATTGCATAAAGAGGAGCTAAATGATTTGTACTCCTCACCCAATATTGTGCGGGTGATAAAATCGAGAATAATGAGATGGGCTGGGCATGTGGCGAGTATGGGTGAGGAGAGGGGGTGTATAGGGTCTTGGGAAGCCGGAGGGAAAAAGACCACTGGGGAGGCCTAGGCGTAGATGGTTGCATAATAATAGGACGGATCTCCAGGAGGTGGAATGTGGGTATACGGACTGGATTGAGTGGGCCCAGGATAGAGACAGGTGTGCGCTTGTGAGTGCGGTAATGAACCTTCGGTTTCCGTGAAATGCTAGGAATTTCTTGACTAGCTGCAAACCAGTTAGCTTCTCAAGAAGGACTCTGCACCATGAAGTGAGTAAGTAAGTAAGTAAGTATGGATGTTTTTCATGCATTTATGTAAGCAGTCTAGCTGGTGGAATGATGTGCTCTCGATGATGAACACATGCTGTTCCAAACATGTAGAAGACACCAAGAATTTAATTAAACTATTAATCCGAAAAGTGCGCATTTTGTTGGTTTACGTTAAATAATTGTATCACAATGCAAAGTACATAAAACGTAAAATTATGATATGTAGCTATAAACACAGATATAGAAAGATACACAAAAAAAGAGTTAACGAGTCCTACTGTGGAGTCCGATGGTTAATATCTGTTCCTATAGCAGGATACGACAGTAAAATTACAAGGCTTCCTTAGCGTGCACAGTGGAAGAAGAAACGTTAGTTGTAGAAGAAAATGTGGGACGCAGACTCTGTAACAGGAAAATGTTCTATGACCTGAAATTGTTATTATTATTATTTAAATACTACACAGTCTAATTATGGGCGACCGAAAGATCGCAGTTCAATTTCCGGCAGCAACAAAAGCATCGGGACCGATAATGTGGCCCACACGGCCCGCTCCCCAAAGTTTACCAGAGGCTCCTTAGACCAGGGGAAAGCAGCAAGGAATCTAGTTGACCTTTCAGTTTGATCTGGTGATGAGGTTAAAAATACGTGGGGCTACACTGCCACCCCATCCGTCTTGAGGGCGTGGTGCTTAATTAAGTAGAAGGGCGAATTTACCTGTGAAATCTGTCTGTGTCTTGCGCACATTTCGCCAGTGCGTGACGTTGCTTAGCGTGTCACCCGTTTCTATACACAATCTAATGTAGCTGCTATAAAACAAGACGAGTGGTCTTCCGAATGCGCCACGAGCGAACTCGTTCAGCCTTCGACACCCTGACACAATACATGTTTGTTGTATTTAAAGACACATTCTTCCGTTCCAATCTCCACGGAGCAGAGTCCTAGAGAAGCTGACAGTTCCTCAGACAGTCAAAAAACCCATCACAACCCCCGGAATATATTACAGTGTTCATAGCAATCCTACGCTCGTCTTTTTCCTACAGGGTGGAACTTTTATCGGGCTATAAAAGGGGGGGAAACATAAATCTGACTACTGGCCTCCACATAGTGTCAAGGTTAAGAACGAGTGGAGCTATATATTTTTCCCTCTATACAAATTCATAAACTGTACACGGACTTCGCCTTTAAGATTTTAATACAATCCACACACCTTCATTTAGGGTTTCTAAGTTTCATACTCCCCACCAAAACTCTGTACACATTTATTCCGTCTCCATACGTGTTACATGCCCCGCCCATCTTTATTTCATCATTCTGACATATCTGGTGAGCAACAGCTACAGATCACGTAGCTCCTCCTTCTGCAGTAGTCCCCAGCCCCACACTTTCAAGTCTTAACAAAGTGCTAATAACTTACATAGTAAAAGACTTTTATACTTTAAACTTTTTACACAGATTTGTCATAACTCCCAAATGGAGGCGTTCGTCTTATATAAATTTACCTTGATGTTTTTATAATGATGTATATTCTTTGCCTGTTGGGCGCTAACAGTCTTAACGTTATTCATGCCCGCACATCAATAAAAAAATTCGTTAAATAAAACTCCCCCCCCCCCACCCAAAATGCACTAAAAATGGAGTTTAACATCAGTTAATTTTTGCTTTTATTGTATGAATTGTTTATTAATCCAAGGGCATGAATCTGTAAAAAGTGTTAATAGTTACATTTGTCTGTCACCAGAGGCACTGTGCACTGTTCATGCACTCGTCTTCGCAAACATCAAATAAATCCAGACCAATCTCAGCGATTACAAACAACATAGAAATATTTGGTGCATAGTGCGGAGGTGCCTAACAACCATAATCTCTCACTCATAACTGTTAAGACGAAGCAGCTGTTTAAGAAGGACGTGAAAGGAATGACACACCATATTGTAATTATCGATACGGTAGCACTCCAGTTATCCGGATGAATTCGAAGGGCCAGCCATTTGGATTATTGGATTTTTCTTTCAAAATGGACGACATTGGAAGTTTGCAGTTCGGCTGTTACTATTTATAGTACGTACCGGCCTCTGAACCTTTCGACCACGTCTGATTTGAAGTTCTAGAATCCATAACAACGTACTGTACGTGATCCGACAACCGGTAATGTCAATGTAAGTTTTTTTTTATGGAATACTCGATAAATTTACCCAAAGGACGGAGCCATTCCAGATAATTGGCGATCCGGAAAACCAGCATCCGGATTAGTGGAATTCTAGTGTACTTGTAACTCACAATACCCGGGTTCAAATCTCAGCACCAAGATTGGCTCTTCTGCCAGGCTACAAATTTCTCCTTGTTCTTCTCCGCCCCTTCATACCCTTATGGTCTATACAATAATTATCTGAACGGCATTAACTTATTAGTCTCTGCAGCGAAGACGCAGCGATTTCACTGTAGGGTAGGTAGGTTTTCACACTTTTTATAGACCACGCGCGTCCTTAGGGTGAGTAGAGGTATAGCTCTACTCTTTTCTAGGACCTTCGGCACTAGATAGGGGTGGGAATCAGCCCCACGCCCCTGCCTTCTCTACCCCCGGGGAAAGACCCGGTACCCATTGTACAGGAGGCTGGGTAGGCCCCAGAGCCGGTCTAGACAGACGGAAAATCTCGTCCTCACCGGGATTCGATCCCGGACCGTCCAGCCCGTAGGCAGTCGCTATACTGACTGAGCTACCCGACCCACCTCACTGTAAGGTACAAACTGAAATTTCAAGTAAAGCGTAGATAATTTCGAGCTACAGACAGCTATTAGCAGCTCCTGCACAGATTTCCCATATTCTCTTTCACTTTAAAGTGGCAGTGACCCCTATAGTTTCTGGACCTATTGGCATCATATCAATTTTTTCGGTTGAGCGCACAGTCAGTATAACCCGCCTCAGCTCATCTGTCGTTTTGCATGTCCTATTCTCATGGAATCTAAGTGTTCTAAGCAGCAAAACGATTTCATAAACACTGGACGCCATAAATATTCTTTGTATTACTTTACTATATTATTAAATAAATCTGTTAGCTTGCGTGGATGCGCCATTGAAAATCTATGCACTGTTAGCCTCAGTGTAACTCACACACGACTTACCTCATCCTGGGTAAAAACACAGACTACTCGCATATGTTAAGTTTTCAAATTCGCACATTTTCAAATACATTCCCCTTAAATATTCTTACTGTTCCCAATTAACTAGCTGTTAAATTTCACTACTCCTTAATAGGTTCAACAGTCAAAACTTTAAAATCTTTATCCCCATTGGCTATCACTTAAATAATGCTGTTTCCCGTGTCTTAACTAGTATAAACCCCTGCGCGCGTCCTACTGGTTCTCTCTCTCTCTCCCTCTCTCTCTCTCTCCTCTAAGCTGCTATACAGACTCGTTACAATTTCTTTCCGCCCAAAACGAAATTAAAAATTTTAAACAAAACTGTCCCATGTATAAAAAATGTATAATTTTGACATCCAATAAAATGTAAACTAAATAAAACAGTTATATGAGTCAGTGCGGGGGTGCAATTCGTCCCAGTGTCGCATCTCCCCACAATGCAACAGTCGTCATCAAAAGGCAGAATTTCGACCTAAATTAAAATACGAGTCTTTTTAAGGCAAGCGACTTCAAACCTTAAGGTTAGCCTCGATTCTTGCAAAGGGTAAAACCGTCCGTATCGTTCTACATAATTAATTATCAAGTGGAGGGATAGTTCCACGTATTCTTTAGCTCGGAACTGTGTGAACACACATGGTCTGAGTCACTCCTGGGGAAGGAGCTCCTGATTCCCATTGAAAAAGATGCTGGATTGGCAGATAATAATGGAAAAAGAGGAAAATGTTTTCCTCTTATTGGTAATCGAACCCAAATTCCTCGGCCATCCAGCCCGTATCCTAGTCACTACTGATTATAAATTATACTTATAGGTAAATAAATTTCAAAGGGAAATTTTGCTTAGTTTTGATGCTTGAAATTTCCTGGAATAACAGACTTCGGCATTAAACATTTTATAGTTCATGTCGTCCATTCTGTGCAGTATCGACAAAACACCACCCAAACCAACAAAATGCACAAAATTGTTTCTTACAAATTTATATTTCAGTAATACACTGACTGTTCCTACATGTTTCTGACCGCAAAGGAACATCATCAGGGAATCAAACCAAAGCAATACGACAAAAACAAAACAAAACAAATTAGTCACTTTTGTATGCAGCTGAACGTGGTGCAACAGGGTCAGATGGTTCAAATGTAGACATTTCTTTGTGCAGTAGTTCAACAACTGTGCTGGCTGTTATACACTGCAAACCAAAGTTCAAAAGCCTAAAAATGATTAAGATATCAATATGAATAAACACTTTTTAAAATATTTTTTGCACCGTGCATTGTGATTAAATTACACAACACAAACTAAAGAAATGCACAATTTTATAAATTAATATTTCATTTCTGTCGTCTCCTACATGTTTCAAACCTCGTAGTTCCATCCTCAGGGAGGCAGCTGTATATGCAGTGTGGTATGTTTCACAGTCTGATGGATAGGACAGTGTGTTCGAGACTGAACACACTCGAACACACTGTCCTGCCCACCAGACTGCTCACACCGATGCAAGTAAAAACACGCCATACTGCATATACAGTTGCCTCCCTGAGGATGAACTCACCAATTTCGAAACATGTAGAAGACACAACAAATTAAATATTAGTTTATAAAAGTGTGCATTTCGTTGGTTTGTGTTGTATAAATGAATAAACACGCATGATATTGTTTTATTTACATTACAAAATTCCCACGACTTCCCGTAACCACATTGCTCCTCTCTACCAATCTTCTGCACCGAGAAGGTGTCAGTCTTTGGTACTGCTAATTACACAACAGCGTGTTATTAAGTACCCAATTACTTGACATATCGACAGACTTTGGCTGTTATCACATGTCAACGAACACTACTGTCAATTTTCCGCTTTACTGAAATGAACTGAACCTGTAACACTGTCCATGGCGAGGTGCATATGCATGTAAATCCCACTGGTAACTATATTTACCACTTATTTTAAAATGAATGAAAATCACCATAAGCTAACGGTACAGAGGGACGTTACTGTTAATCTAAAGGGCGCTCGGCCGTTATACTGGTGTCTGCGTATCAATAAAAGAATGAAAAATAATTAGACTTACCTGCAACACACGCTACAAAACTATAATTTTGACTGTTGCTTTGTATGGGTGTGAAACTTTGTCACTGACATTGATAGAAGAACGTAGGCTGAGGGTATTTTAGAATGGGGTGTTGAGGATAATATTTGAGCATAAGAGGGATAAGATAACAATGGAGTGGAGAAAACTATTTAACGAGGAGCTTAATGATCTGTACTCCTCACCCAATACTTTTCGGGTGATAAAATCGAGAAGAATGAGATGGGCGGGGCATGTAGCGCGTATGGGGGAGAGGAGAGGCTATACAAGGTTTTGGTGGGAAAACCTGAGGGAAAGAGACAACTTGGGATACCCAGGCGTAGATGGGAAGATATTATTAAGACTGATCTTCAGGAAGTGGAATGAAGGGGGTAAGGACTGGATCGACCTGGCTCAGGGTACGGACAGGTGGCGGGCATTTGTGAATGCGGTAATGAACTTCCTGGTTCCACAAAATGCGGAGAATTTCTTGACTAGCTGCAATTCGGATAGCTTCTCAAGAAGGACTCTGCTCCATGTAGTAAGTAAATAATGGAACACACGCTCCGTTTCTAATCCTTTACAGACGAAAATTCTAACGAGTTACATTTAAAAGTTCAGCTCGTACCGCGCGGTAAACACACTCCGTCTCTGTTATAAAATCACAGTCACTTAGTGTTGTTTGGGAAATAATGGCTGTTTGTTCTGAAATCCGTATGAAACATACAAATAAAATGTGCGGGCAGATTCTTGGAAGTTAAATAAAGTAACCACAGGGTTTTAAAGCGTATTTAAGTGACATATGAGTATCACATTACTACAGCCAGGCTCGATCCGTGGTACCTCAAGGAATCTGCAATGTCATTGCTCCGGCCAACAAATACAGCTCACATCCAGAAATAGACTTATGAACAGTTTCACCATCAGACGTACGTGCTGCGGTTGTCCTTTCTATGCATTTCTTCTTTCGTCTTTGCTGTAAGGCAAGTCTTCAGGTCACTACATTTCAAAATCTTTATCCTTATCACATTGTAAAGCTTTACCAGTCTGCCTTATACGCCTACGTTACGTTTTGCGCCTTTCAAAACACAACAGGGACTACATATGCTGCTTGTTCCCAAACATAATCCCTTAGATTACCCCACACAGCACATATATACGTTCAGTATGTCTCTCACACGTGGCTATTTCGCTAAACAGCCTTAAAAGTTCAAATTTGTCATACACACGTTGTGTGTTTACTGTGGTGTTGAAACTGTACTTTAAAATTTTATTTTGGTTAAGCTTATGCATCAAAAGAAACCCTTAGAGCAATGTGGTAAAGTAGACATATCACATGCAATAAAAATGACACTTTAAATTTCCCCAGTTTATGTACTTCTCAAAATAAGCAGCTATTCCTGTGAGATTGCAACTCACTGAAGAGGCCGTCTTCGTGTGGTATGTGACGTCTTTAGTGTCCTGTGTTTGAAATTAGAAGAATGTCAGTTCTGTTAAATTATGTTATTTTGTACATCATGGAGCTTGCTATGAAAACATTACCTTCCAGTCTGCAAGCCTGTTCATTATACTGTGTAATTGCGACAGTAGAAAGTCACGTACTCTGTATACAAATTCAGCCCGTACCTCACAGAGAACGGACTCTGTTCTTTATAGAGAGCTACCAGTTAATGCTTTCTAGAGGAATAATTCCTAGTTTGTTGTCAAAATTATACAATACAAAGAGGTCTCAATACAATTTTTATCTTTGTACCGTGCATTTTGAAATCTACGCAGTTCACTCACCAACAAATGCACTATTTATTAACTTGGTTAAAACTATTAAATTTACGCTAAAATGCACAATAATATCGCTCCTACATGTTTCGGTCTCACTCTGCACTGCACACAACACACGTGCCGCTCTACGACATGCTGTCACATCACCTAATTTATAAAACGACGTAATTTTACCAAGTGTTTTAACATAAATATAAATTTCGTTAGGCACAGATAAAGCTCCCTGATGATGGTCATTGAAGACCGAAACATGTAGGAGCGATATTATTGTGTGTTTTAATGTAAATTTAAAACCTTTAACCAAGTTCATAAATAGTGCATTTGTTGGTGAGTGAAATACGTAGGTCTAAATACACTTTGTGCACAGCACGTAAACTGCAACTACATATAGTAACCACTGAAAATGAAGTGGATAACCCACCATTTGACGTCATCACAGTCGATTCAATCGCAGTGATTAGCATATCACAAAATAACAAGACCCCATCCCATCAGTCTGCACTGTCTGTTTTGTTGAGACAATCTGCGTATACACCTCACTGTGCACAATACTCACAAAGCGCATAGTCCTCATGAAACAGCATTATCAAAATTAATATTCACCACATACGATCGCGTTAGTATTGTAATTTTAAAAAACGCTACCCTGTAAAGTTAAAAGAAAAGGTAAATCCCAGAAGTGGAGTAGAGGTATAGCTCTACTTTTTCTTTAACCTCTGTGCTAGATGGGGTGAGGTGTCAACGCCACGCCCCGGCCGCTTTACCCCGGGGAAAGACAAAATACCCTTATATAGGAGGCTGGTTAGGCCCCCGGGCCGGTCTGGACGGGTGCGTAAAATTTCGCCCCCCACCGGGATTCGGTCCCCGGACCGTCCAGCTCGTAGCGAGTCGCCATACCGACTGAGCTATCCCGGCCCACCATGCTAATGTGTACCCACTTTATGCCCTTTGTCACGTTCATACGGACCAACCGCTGAAGGCATTGCACATACACATATAAGAAGACACGCTTTCATCTTCAATTTACGCAAATGTGTGATTATGGGGCACAACTTGTGCCGGAACACGTAGCCGGTTATGAGAAACACAAAAGAAAAACTTGTTACGGGAAATGTGTGGATTGCCACACTAATGTATGGGATGAAGTCACCTTGCACAGCTAATTTTAACACAGTGAATTTGATCGCTTAAACTTTCCAAGCAATAAAAATACCTGTGCTTCAACTGCTGTTTTATCTACACGAATAATAGAGCTGAAGTGGCAGGCCTGTTACAGCCTGCCGTACTTTCTATCATGCGTTACGTCGGGTACTTTCAACAACATAGCAATTGAATCTATATTCTGGCCTAAAGACATTGCTCTGTGTCTTTTCAGATAGGCGCCTTTCCAAACACCACCACTTCCCACCTCCCATGGACAAGCACGAAATCAAGGCGAATGAGAAATGAGGTACATTCAGACTCAAAACACATGGACAGGAGACAAATGTATACCACAGCTTACTGGTGACATGAAAGTAAGGGACCATTTGGAGGGCCGAATCCTAGATGGGAGGAAAATAAAGAAACACTGAGTCTGTACGGTAGCAACATTTTCCCACATCATCACCCTTACTTTCAACACAATTTTTCCATCGGCCCAATAGTTTCCGCATGCACAAAAATTCAGAACAGCCAGCACAACTAACTTCCCGACGTATGTATGAGAATGCTCGCTACGTTCATCTGGCGGGTCTTCTTGAACACAGAAATGTACTTCTGCGTACAACATGAGCATAGGGTGAAAGATGTGGGGGGGGGGGGCAAATGTCCCACCTCCCAAAAAAATTTTCAACTTAAGAATACTTTTTAGGCGCGTCAGAAAAATTGCGGAAAGCGACTCTTAGCATCGACATAACTGTCTGTTTGTCTGTCCGTCCGCATGGAGCAACTCGTCTCACTCTGGTCGGATTTGAATAAAATAAGATATTTGAGGATTTTCCGGATAGCTGCACAGAAAATTCAGGTTTCATTAAAATCTAACAACAATAACGGTTTTCTACATGAAGCTCAATATACATTTTTATCGTATCTCGCTCAGTTCTTCATAGAACGAGAAACGTTTCAGACAAAATTTGTAGAGAAAATCATAGCATACTGTGAAGTGAGATAGAAAACCAACAAGATGTAACAGTTAGATGTTTATTATCAATACTTTCTCAACGTGTTTCGGGCATCATTATGCCCATCTTCAGGACAACAAAACATGTGTTACTCACGATGCACGGTCACAGAAACCTAAAGCTTAAAAAATCATAGCATACATTTCATGTTCCAATTTTTTTCGAAAATCGTACTGCTTACGAGATAATGTGGGAAAGTAATGTACAGTCAGACAGGCCACAGATGACAATATGGTTCATGTGCATTGCATGCTGGATACCTAAGGCTACGAATACACACTCAGTATATGTAGTACGTATTGCTTTTACAGGGTAACAATGGTTGCACGAACGTGCCAAAATGTTACGTCATACGCACTTCAAGTGTCATGTTTGGCAACTGAGTTGAAGAGGGGTAAATAAAAACAAATCTAAACGATTTTTTGTGTGGTGAAAAGATAAAAAAAATGAAAACCCAGCATCTTACGGGGCCCAGAATAGAGGTATTTGAGTCATTCTTTTACAAAGCAAGGCTGGAACTCTATATTCTCCACATTCTTTACCTAGGCTCATAATATATAAGCGATTGGTTTAAATGAATCTTCCCCATGTTTGTAACTTTACTCCCTCGTAAATCAAAGTTCCTAATACACATGGTCGATTGTGCCACCCAAAGTAACTATCCCAGTTACGCCTACATACTTAAATGGGAAATTGTCAGCTTGTCAAGTGGACTTGCTCTATGGTACGATGTCATGTAAGTTATACGTTAATATACGTCATAATAAATGAGAAGGGCGAATGAAAGCCTCAGTTTGGTGTATTTTGTATCTCTGTAACTTGAAGCCACACGGAATGTTGGAGTACATAATCAGTTCAATGTACTTGGAATTGTAATAAGAAAGTGTAATCTGTATAAGAAAGAAAGAATATGTAATAAGACCAGTAGTCATCCACATCCTACTTTAAGATATATATTACAAAACACATTGTTCACCTAAGTTGTTTATGGATACTTTTATTGTCTTGCTGAATGCTAGATGTCAGTGAACACCCAAACGGACCCCTACAAAATGTGTTTGACAGGGTTACAGATTAAGATTAAAGGTCAGTCTTTCTTCTTCACAAGAACATTGAACTTGGTTTTCAAGTTTCGGCAACCCTATTAACTATAAACGGATTACCTGGGCTATCTTCAACTTTACTTCAATTGTATCGTTCTTCAACATAACTGTAAATATTTCATCGCTGCTAAAATAAATCGCTTTGTGTAGTCAACTTAAACAAAGTCTGGTGCTTGACCTACGCAAAGACCCAGCCTGAAAACCTCTCGTCAAGTCGCGTTACATTACAGAATTACTCTGAATGTACGTGGGTCAGTCCTTACTTCAAGGAAACTGGTTTTTGTTCAAAAAATACGGGAACATGGGAAATGGAGTATATACTTCTGAAAGCACGTGGCATGTTTGTTTTTGGTGTGACAGCCCCCAGTGGGCCAGGGCCTCCTCATTCACGAGGTTTCTAGATCACACACAACGACGCACCACAGTCGGTAGGACTCCTCTGGACTAATGATCAGCTCGTCGCAGAGACCTCTACCTGACAATAAGCAACACTCACAACAGATACACATCCATGCCTTCGGTGGGATTCGAACCTACAATCTCAGCAGGCGAGCGGCCACTGGAACTGGCTACGTGGCATGTACCTGTCAATATTAGCACCGGACGCGCATCTGTCTAGAGGAGTGCACACGCACTTCGCACGCGAACATCTCTGCCCTGGAGATCTCGTTCTGAAATGGAAGTCTAAGAGGCCAAGAAGGTTCGTACGTGAAAATAACGTTTCTGCACGATATTTCAGCAATTTCACGAAGTTACGGCAAAACGTCTGCCGACTCCTAACTTCACAATGTCGCTCTGGAGACTTCGTGATAACAGCCAGCGACGCAAAAATTCGTAACACCGTGTTGTGTCATAAATACGCCAGTTAACAATTTTTACTGTAATGCCACGGATAACATGTGCCTCATTAGGTACCACGTCATTAACATTTAATTCACGGGGGAGTGGAACTATAGCTCCCACATATTCTTAACCGCAATATTATAGATGACAGTTTCAGGCCTCAGCCGCTGTTATCTGCGGGGAGGTGGGAAAGAATGCAGTGGTAAAAGATAAAAAGCTCTAACCCTGCCAGAAATGAAGCCCAGATCCCCCGGACATCCAGCCTATAGCATAATCACTATACTGACTGAGCTAACCCTTTCTTCTCATCTTGTGGTTTCCACAGTACCCTTGGTGCAGACTAGACGTCTGGGGTGTGATTTGTTAATTGGTAATTCGTTATGGACGAAAAAGACGTTGGTTGGGAGAATTCATTGCAAATGCAATGAATTCTCCCAACCAACTTGATCGGCATGAACGTGTCTCGACAAGGCGACACAAATCTCCTCCAATACATCCATAAAAATTTACCAAAAAATATGGCATAATATTTTAGAAGACTGTAATATTCAAACTGTGTTATGTGATAGCGATTCTTATTTGTAAAACCAACATCAATGAGAAACACAAAATAACAAAAAAAAGGGGTGTGTAAAACGTACAGACACTCCACTGGAGTACAGTAACATCGTAGGACAGTTAATTAATTATAGGAATATATATAAATATATATACACACATATGCGCCGCATAACGACTTTTCAGTCAACGACAGACCGCATATATGACGGTGGTCCCTTAACATTATAATATTATATTATGTGTATAACACCATTGTGTTACAGTTGCCTACAGTATTCAGTACAGTAACATGCTCTACAGGTTTGTAGCCTTGGTGCAATAGGTTATACTCGTACCATATGGCGTAGGTGTGTAGCAGGCTATACTACCAACGTTTGTGTAAGTACACCCTATGACGTTCGCACAACGAAGAAATCACCTAACGATGCATTTCTCAGAAGGTACCCCCGTCGTTAAACGACACATATCTGTACATAAATGTTACAAAAGTCAAGTCCAACATACAATTCCACCTACACCCCACCTCTTTCCCATTTTCATCCCAGACGTCCATCATCAGAACATGCCTGTTTTAAAATTGTATTGAGCCTAGTAATTTTTAGCTTCTCCGCTCGCCGTACTGTAGTCGTCACATTGCTTAGTACTGATCTGGCAAGATACGTCACCAGGTCTTTCACGAGTTCTCAGCAACTTCAATAATGTACTAACCTTCCACGTGCCCAACGGAATATTTTAACAGTCGAACCAATCAAAGATAGATCCCTCAACATTTTATAAAGAATACTAGAAGTCTCATGATTATGCTGATAATCTTACGAAACACATTAAGGCAATGTGTCATTAACTTTCAGTTTTCTTCAAACATATAGGCAAAGTGTCATTAAAATTCAATTTTATTGAAACATAAAGGAAATGTGTAATTAAAATTCAATTTTATTCAAACATAAAAGCAAAGTGCCATTAAAATTCAATTTTCTTTAAACATAAAGGCCATGTGTCATTGCCATTTAGCTTCTTCAAACATACAGACAACGTGTCATTGACATTCAATTTTATTCAAACATAAAAGCAAAGTGCCATTAAAATTCAATTTTCTTTAAACATAAAGGAAATGTGTCATTAAAATTCAATTTAACTCCAACATAAGGGCAATGTGTCATCAACATTCCGTTTTCTGTAAACTCAAAGGCAAAGTTAGAATAAATTCAATTTAATCAAACATAAAGGCAATGAGCCATTAACATTTAGTTCTCTTCAAACATAAATGTGTCATGAAACTTCAATTTTATTCAAACATAAAGGCAAAGTTTCATTAAAATTCAATTTTATTCAAACGTAAAGGCAATGTGTCACTAAAACTCTGTTTTCTTCAAACATACGGACAATATGTCATTAAAATTCAATTTAATTCCAATATATAAGGGCAATGTGTCATTAATATCCATTTTTCTGCAAATATAAGGCAATGTGTCATTTCAATTTCAATTCAAAATTCAGTTTTCTTCAATGCTACAAGACGTGACGCCAATTCCCTTTAGTTTTTCTTAAGTAACATTGTTAAGTATTCGTGGAGACAGAGATTCAAATGTTATGAAAATTGTTATCCTTTCGTTCTTTCATAGATATCAATCATGCATCTAGGAGACACAATAATTGAGTAATAGAAAGTAATTAGAAACAAAAATATTATTAACAATACCAAAATACAGACCTGAGTTTTCCATCGCCAGACAATTAGGGAACTATTACTATTACTTACGGGTTGTTGCACATTGCGGTTGGAAAATTCGCTCTCGAAGTTTCTGAGAAATGTACCTCCTTCCTCCACATAACCCTGAAGATGAAGGCAGTATTTTCCTTCGAAACGTCTGGAAGCAATTACCCTACCGTACGGCGCAACAGCCCAGATGACATGCTTCCTCAATACCAAAACAGGTTTTGCAACTAATAATATCTTTCAGCTCTGTGTCATTGCCAGTAGGTAAAGCAGCAAACGTGCCGCTATACTATCCTATCTTTCGTTGCAGCATTCTCTCTCTATCTCGCATCTTACACAAGCGACAAGAAAGTTAGCTGTTATTATAGTCGCTTTACTGATATTTAAATGGACGTTGTGGAGAACACAGCGCTGTTTTCTGTCTCTGTGTCACTCTCACACACATGCGCGCTTCAAACATCAAAGTCACCTGCTAATACTCCGCTGGCGAAGCCTTTTAGGAAATGAGCAATATAAATTTCATATTACACGAAGTAATAATTCTCGGAAAAATATTACAAATTTTCTACTTCTAATAGGCAGAGGAAGTCATTCCGTGCGTTTCAGTGGTACAGAGGTGCTGAACTAACTATACTTGTGAATTCACCACTGACAGGTACCAAAATACACAGCGTCACATTCAGGGGTACATTATCTTAATAACCACCTCCGTGAGAACCGAAAATGTCATAAATCATGGTACTTCAGTCGATTATTCGTTCCATTCTTGTATAACATAAGCATACTGTACACAAATCTTGTCCTATATATGTGCACATACATGTTGTTTGATCGTGTTCCTGTGAGGAACATGTACTGTTAAGTGAGGATTCTGTGTAAGTTGCACAAGTCGGATGTAACCTCACAATATCGCACCGTCGCCATATTTGTTACTCTTGACTGAAAAACTATTTCCTAACTAAAATTTGTTACGTTCATTGTGTTTGTCCGGTGCAAAACTTAACGTCTCTACCTCAAATGTTTCATTATTTAACTTATCCAGCTCAAAAGTTTCGCTTATTAACGTCTCCAGCTCAAATGTTTCACTATTTAACGTTTCCAGGTGAAATGTATCATATATTTAAAGTCTCTAGCTCATATGTTTCATTATTTAACGTCCTCAGCTCAAATGTTTCATTATTTAACGTCTCAAGCTCCAGCGTTTCATTATTTAACGTCTCCAGCTCAAACGTTTCATTATTTAAAGTCTCCAGCTCAAATTCTTCATTATTTACCGTCTCCAGCTCAAATGTGTCATTACCGAACGTTTGTAGCACAAATGTCTCCATAAGGAAACGTTTCCTTCTATCGTTATCAAACAGCAAGCTAAAAAAGTGCTCGCATGGCATGCGTTTCAGTTTCTGTGAAACACATTAATGTATTTATCGAATTTTGTGGCTATTGAAAGGTACTGACGTGCATAAATTTATATATTATAGCCGTAGGCATTATTATTTGCTTTAGAATACGACAATACGGAAGTCCAAGTGAACTATAAGTGATTACAACCGAAAGAGGCACATCAGCTTCTGGTCTACACTGATTACGGTACTAGTTTATTGCATGAAAACACAGATATTATTTTAAAACATAGGAGATTTATAATTCGCTAGAAATAATGTTGATCTCTAAGTGAAAGCTGATAAATCTCCGGAACAAATAAAATATTTCTTTCAAGAAGAAATTAAGAGTAAATTAAACAAGGATTTTTGTTGTTACCTTTCATTGCAGAATATTTCTGTTCAAGTTTTGTGTTTAAAACACAGATATTAAAACACCAAAAAAATTGTATTTTTTTTTTATTTGTGTGGGTTTGAAACTTGGTATCTTTCACATTGCTGTAACAGTACGGAGTAGGGGTCTTGTAGGATAGGGTGCTGAGCAAAGGGGCCAAATGAGTAGGTTGAAGGAAACTACAAAATGAGTGTGGTTTTTACTCATCGCCAATTACTATTGGAATAAATACGCCACAATTAAAGCAAATAAACATTGAGTCGTGTGATATGAGGCTCGAGGCAAAGTTATGAGACAACATACATATAAGCGATTGTCTGAATGCTTAGGACTGGTCTAGCTATGCGTGGCCTCAGCCCAAAGCAGCCTCTGACTGCATTTTGACACGTCTCTCACTAAAGTTACGTTAAGACACATATACCACTAGTTTAATTTTAGAAAAGCAGAACCTGAACTTACCCCGCGCGCGCTGTTCTTAATACCAAATACGGACCAATCTCGAATTTCTTAGGAGGTCGCCAAATTAAGAAAAAGAGGGGGTTTAGTCTTATGAGAGACAGAGAGAGAAAGAGGTGGAACTGCTTCAGCTATAGGGGGAAAACTTGTGAAGATTTAAATTTAGACCACTGGTCCACAGAGTTGTGTTCCTCGCATCTTTATGGCAATCCAACGCAGCGCCATGCATTCAACAGTACACACTGGCTGTGTTTAGCACGTACACGGTAAAAAAAATGTGTGTGGAATTTTTTGTGGCATGAAAATATTTGTGACTTGTTTGGGGGGGGGGAGAGAGGAAAATTCGCCGGACAGTGTTATTTCACCATTTAAGACGCGAAGTTCAAACAGTTCGTTCATGTGAACATTCAGTGTGAAATATTTATTATTTACACGAAGGACGTCGTGACAATATGTTAGTTATTGGTGATAATGAAGACGTATTTTCGTGTCCGCTCCAAAGACATTAAATTTCAATGTTGAAAGTTCAGCTATGCTGCCCCAACATTGAAAGCTGCTTTCCATTTGCAGGTATTTAAAAAAATATATACATACCTTTAGTGTACAGCGAATCAGTTATGTTTAGCTCTGTCATTAATTTAATTTTGCATGACTAGACTGACTTCGAATCACATGTGCATGTAAAACAAATTATGTTAAATATTTCTATCAGTGCAGTATTTAAAAAAAATTTAATCTGTCGTGATTTCTTATATTTTCCTACATAGCAGTGATTTAAAGAATTTCTTGGTAAATATTTTTTATAAGTTCGGTAAGGGTTATAATTGAGCCATATCTTTAGAATTTAAATTTTCACCTCAATACAGTGCAATGTTTTTGTAAAGATTACTGTTTGGCTTGTGGATAACGCCGTTTCAGAGAAACCTGCTGCCTTCATCTTCAGTACATTTCATTATTCAGTTCATTATAAGTCTGATCCATATTGTGTCCTGCTCATCCGAATGTGTGAAATGTGATATAATTTAAATATAAACGAAACTAATGCTATGTCACTCTTTTAAAATCTCCTGTCTTATGGTTTTCAGAATTGTTAACGGAAATAAGAGTTCACTTTATATCACAAACTTAAAATATCTTGTAATTAGAATTTCTGAATAGTTATCTTAAACACAGTCACTTTATCAACTATTAAAGAAACAATCACGTTCTATATCTCACACTGTTGCAGATGGGCATAAACAATTTCATGACATTCCTTATAGTATGGCTGCGCCCAGGAAATTCGTCATTAAATCAGAACAATACAGTAGGCTATTAATGAAGAACAGTTAAAACTAAATGCAGAACACGTGGACCTGTCTAATTGCACGGTCAATTTAAAGTGTCTTGCCACGTCATAATTTAAGTCAGGAAACTGGGGTTGTTTACCTACTTCTGTCACAATGACCGGTTCTATCGTCAGTAAAAAATGAAACAGCTGTGAATTTAGAAAGTGGTTTTCCCATATTTTTGCATGAATTCATTAACAATTAACATTAATATGTGTCCTGTGGTGTTCAGCAACTAACAGGTGTGAATGGGATTTCCTGTACTTAAGAATATGTCAATAAAGTGTTACAATTTTCAAATCCATATTTCCTATGAATGTGTGTGTGTTTATTTTTTCACATTTCTGAGATACATATTGTGAGATTGTTTGGGAAAATAACGAATTTCACGGTACACCTAGTCAGCCACCATGATTTAGACCTTGATTTAGTATCCATTCAAAAACTGACATTTGGATTACATTCAGGATACTGCGGAATGTGGTGTTGATATTAATGTGTATACAGTACAGAAAAAGGAACAGAAGACGAAGCACAGTGCTTCAAGAAGAGTTTCATTATTTATCATTTTCACCAAACACAACCGAGGTGATGAAATCAAAGAACAGAAACAAAAATACATAAGCAATATACTCACAACTTTAAACGAGAAAAGCTCAGTCCAACTAACACTTGGGAGACATAAGCGTATATGGGAAGATAATATTAAAATGACGCACAAAAATTAAATGTGACTGTGCTGGATTCTTCAGGATAGGGACTAGATGTGGGCTTTTGTGAATACGGTAATGGACCTTCGGGTTCGACAAACGACAGTGAATTACGTGCGTACTGAGGTACTATTGTCTTTTCAATAAAAAAAATTCATCAAAATCACAAGTATCTGTAGTAAATGGTTTATAATTTTGCACCTCCCATCCATATGTATCTATGACTTTCTCTTTCAATAAAAGGCAACTAATCACTGCATAGGTTTGACTGTGGAACTGGTAAAGAACTCGTTGAATTTTCGTAAAAAAGGCTTGACAATTCCCATCTCTAGCTACGATTTACACAGACAAAACTTCCAACTTTTCATCGATCCAACTTTATACATTGTTTTCACATTACATATTTAATTTTTATATCCATTATGGATCACCATAAATTCACAGTCTCACTGACTACGCATGCTATGAGCTTCTAATGTTCTGTAAAGACAGCTTGACCGTATAAACGGCGCTAAATAAAGACATAACTTGTATCGGTAAAGTTCGAGTCTGTAATGACGACCGAGGTATTGGTACCTGAAAACTGCTTCACAGCTACAGATCGTTTTCGATCAACTATTGTTACCCGGCGTACGTTCCGTACCTATAAGACTAATTTGCTGCATGGACACAGATTGACGACAGAATTCCAAATCTTAGGCCAAGGGTGTAAAACGGACGCAAATTCTCCCGATCACCATCAGTTAATATTTCCGTTTCTGTAACCAAGTCTACGCCATCGCTGTAATGTACCTGTAACTGTCATTCGAGACAGCGACAAAGAAATTTAAAAAACTATGTTTTGTCAATCATTATACAAATAACTGACTAATTAATCGTGTATCTACTTCCATAGAAAGAAGTAATTTTTCAAAATTTGGCAGTTCCTCGAGTAGTCTAAAATTCCATGTATTTCATGGATCCCGAAGGTTCATTACAGCGCTCACAACGTTCCACCACTTTTCCTATCCTGAGCCAGATAAACCCATTCCATGTCCCCATCCCATTTCTGGTTAACCGTTTTAATAATAATCTCCAACCTACGTCTAGGTTTTCCAAATGGCTTCTTTCCTTCGAGTTTCCCTACCAAAACCCTGTATGAACTTCTCCTCTCCCCCATACGTGCCACATGATCCGCCCATCTCATTCTTCTTGATTTTATCACCCGGATAATTTTAGTTAAGCAGTACAGATCATGAAGCCCTTTGTTACGCAGTCTCCTGCAGTCCCCTGTCACGCAGTCTCCTGCAGTCCCCTGCTACCTCGTCCCTCTTAGTTCCAAATATCTTGCTCGATAACACAGCGTCAAGCACCGTCAGCCTATGTTCTACCCTCAATGTAGGAGACCAAGTTTTACACCCGTATAAAACAGCAGGCAAAACTAAACCGTTCATTATACAACCGTGTCAGTATCTCATAACATTTACCGTCCAATTATAGAGTTTTGTGGGAATGATGAATTGTAAAGGATTTAGAAGAAATCGGTCGTGGCCTTATTTCATATACATCAGTAGCTTCTTGGAGAGATGGAGGAAAACCACGAAACACCTTAGTCATGATAGTTGGTGCCCCGGAGGACTTTCGACCACGGAACCTCCCAACTGCAAGCCACAAGCCTAATCGTAAGCCACCATACCATTACAGGAACAAAAGTTTTAATCTACACGGTGTCTGCGGTTGGTTGAGCTAGCAGAATAAACACCGACCCTTTCCTGAAACGTCATTTGCCAAATGATCTTCTTAGTGCAGACACCATGAATTTTCATAGACGTCAGGCAGAATCTGCTTGCTCAATACCGGGTTTGCTTCGTTTTATAAGAGCTTTATAAGGGAATCGCAGAGAAATGAAACAGGGTAGGGCAGAGATACGATAATTTTCTCTTCTCCAAAGTTCCAAAGCGGCTCTGGGTCCCAACAAGCCTTCGTTCGATGGGTACCGGAGCTCTTTCCCTCAGGTACAGTGGCCGGTAAGAGACGCTAACCACTGACCTCCATCCACTGCTGAGGTTAAGAATGACTGGAACTATATTTCCGCTCTCCCCGATATTTTTCCGTGACGTGGAATGGAAAAACTTTACCTTTCTTACATTTTAAAGTAATTTTCTTAAATATTAACTTACAAATACGTCATGAAATAGTTACGATTATTTTTAGCAAAGTTTTTCCTTAACCCACAGTTTGCTCCATTTTGGTGTCTATCAAAATTTAACTGCCGCCTCAGTAAGATCAATAGCTCTTCGTGTTATAGCATTTTTTTGGGGTCAACCTACCTCTGCGAAGAAGCCTTCTCCCGGATGAAGATGATTATATCAAGATACCGAAGTCGTCTGACCGATTAACATTAAAATTATTGCCCTTACTTGTGCCTCAGTAACTACGAACACGCTTTCAGTAATATCGTAAGACATGCAATGTCGTACATCATTTTTGCAATAGGAAGGTTAATGAAAACACGTTGTAAATTTTTATGGTTTGCAAAGATCAGTTTTTAAAAAATGAAGTACTTTCGTGTGTTTGATGTTATTATGCTATTTTACATTTCCTTGCCTAGTGGACCGAGATTAATAAGTTTCGTGCTAAGGCATATCACGAAATATTTTGTACTTAAAATAGATTTCTGAGTCCAAAAGTCTGGCCACCTTTGCCTTAACCTAACACGTTAACGGGGAATTTCTCCCCCTGATTAATTACTCACAACGACATGAAGACTTTTGGGGGGAGTGACAGTACAGCTCCACGAATTTTTAGCCACGTGTCTTGACACAGGTGAGCGATCAGCCTGGTGCCCCTATCATTATAATCCCAATGAAAGAACTCCGCGGTACCCACTAAATAAAAAGCCGGCAGAGCCCACAGCCGGCCACTACACCCTGGGGAAAACAAAATTTCTTCATTCGGAAGTCTCTACACTAAGCTAGCTCCTGTTCAGCCAGCACGCACCTCACTATACTTACTGAGCTATCCCCCTTGCTTGCCTGGAATTTAGTCTTTTAAATATACCTTATGACTCTGAGAATCTAAAATTAACCTAACTGCAAGGTAGCAACAATTTAATATCAGTGTACAAAGAGAGTTGTGATCGTTTCATTCAGGTTAAAAAACGAAGCAAGAAGTGCCGAGAACCTGTGAGCTGTGTGTGGCTATATTGGGACAGGTACTGAGATTGGTTTAGCTACAGCCCTAAAGAAAGCCCGCGAGGTTCTTTTATTGCTATTTTAAACAATGTATCGCTGCTTTGTAACGAACTGGCTGACTGGTTTGTGTCTCCCTATACGCCCTCCCGTAGTGACCTATAACGTTGTTGGTTTGACCTTTGACACGAGCCCGATATCAAATTTTGATTCAGTTTTGAAGATTCAAAAAAGAAAAGTGTTAAAATTAGTTTTGTCCCTTCTGTCCTCTCCATGAACACGTAACAGACAACGCGAAATGTTAATCGGATTTCTTTGAAACTTGACGCCTTCACGTAGTACTACCCTTTTCTCTGTGCAATCAGTTTTGTTCAAAATCAAATAGGAACTATTATGTTACAGGCATTTCAGACAGCGTATCCAGCCTAACACTTTAGATCTTCCGAATTATCTGACAGGACTTACCCAACGACAAAGCGTAACATCAGAGAAGACCTAAAACTTCGCTAGCACCGCTGTGAGAACCTCAAATGTGTTAATTCTGAAATACATTCATACTTCAACACACATGGTTTCGTACGTGTTCCATTGTTGTGACGAGTCGCCTGCCCTCTACATTTCACAGTTACCTAAATCCTCGATGAGCCAATCTATATTGCGAATCTTTTAAAAATATCTCTTTTGAAATACATAACATAATTGATATTAAGTATCATAAATAGTTTTTGTTTTGTTAATATGTTTTGGTTTTGGAAATTGTTTGCTTCGTTTGATTCGAATAAAAAATAATTAGTCGTAACGGCGTTTTCGAATACGAAAATATTTTTCATAAAATCGTAGCCCCATATATGGGAATTCCGTTCTTGAAAACCAAAGACTGGGGCACATAATAACATTTAGGTGGCCAGGGAGGGGGATTTAAGACAAAATCTTCAACCGGTCAAGCACTTTAAAAAGGCAGAGTCATTTATTAATATTACAACTAGACGGCTGTACAAAAATTATTATATAAAACGAACTTTTCACCTTCAAGCCTGCCATAACGAACAGAGAGGCAGTACATGTATAGCGGTACTCTTTTTTCAACCTCGGCGCCGGACGGTGTGGGGTTAATGCCACGCCTCAGTCGCTTCAACCCCGGAAAAGGGACCCGTTGCCCATTGCACACAAGAGTCTTGGTGAGCTCCAGGGTCGGTCTGGACGGGTAAGGAAAATCTCGCCTGGGATTCCATCCGCGGACCATACAGTAGTAGCGAGCTGCTATACCGACTAAGTTATCCCGGCCCACAACATTTTTTCACTGAGACATAAAACAGGGAAAATGTGAATAAGAATAACAATATTAATCAGTCACTGAAATCACTGGCTTTCCTTTCCATGCCCGTCGTTTATGTATCGCAGTCTCAGTCCACGCTCTACGAGTATAATCTCTAATCTACACATCTTCCTCTCCCTGTCCAATTCCTCCTGCTAGTGGCTAGCTGATGGCCGTCCTGATCCTGCAGATGTTATCACCCATCGCTGGAATGTCAAAATATTTGCACGCCTTGTTAGAAATGTCGTATTTTTATGATTTGGAAAAACTCGGGACACCTAGCAAACCCGATGGAATTTTGCAGGACACTTGGAAGCTCTTGAAACTCCATAAAACCGGAATTATTCCGGGAAAGCCGGAACGAATAAGAATCTTATTCATATCAGACAAGAAAACGTGTTTTCGCTTAACACCTTCCAGAAAAAAAAATGCAAAATCTTACATAAGACAGGGGGTTTGCACGGTGCTTTAAATCATACTGGGGTCTCATGTTTTTCATAAATAATAAACCGATATGTACCGCTGAAAAGTCAGTGCCTACCTACCATACAACACAGTGTCATAACCGGAAACATCATAACACCCAAGTAATCAGATCATTATTAGCATACGTATTGAAAAGTCTTTCATTACTACAATTACCTTCCGTTCGAATACATTTAAACCCTTCAAACTACAACAGTAAATCACGTACGACTTGCTGTGACGGTGAAATCGCATTGCGCCCTCAACAAATTTAAAGGGTGTAACCCTGTAACAAAGACGCACTCTGTTCCCTGTGAGGTAGAAACTGTTTAAACACATTTGTTTAACACTCATAAGTCCGTGCATCGCTAATATATTCGCAGCTTACAACCAACAAGATGCAACGTTTCACAATTTATCTATTTGTGTAAGACAATCTACACGTTTCGGACGGGTTTTTCCGTCCATCGTCAGGGGCTCAAAACGGCACATACAACGTCAGGTATTTGTCAGACCAATACCTGACGCTGTATGTGCAGTTTTGAGCTCCTGATGATGGACGGAAAACCCGTCTGAAACGTGTAGAGCGTCTTACTGAAATAAATAAATTGTGAAACTTTGCATCTTGTTGGTTGTACGCTGCGAAGGTTTAAACACTGTCGTAGGTGAAATTTCAGCCTTCGATACTTTATGAAGCCATAAATCCAAGCTCAAAATATGTCCCCAAGTTTCTTATCAGTGCCACTGATCAGTTGCAACAGGGTGCACAATTAGCATGGTTTGTTCAAGCGACAGATATTTGAAGTACCGGACACATAGTTACGTTCCACATTCGGCATATTTGTTATCACTTTGTAATTACTCCATAAGTCTTCTTTGCTTTTAAATTTAAGTCATCTATCTTTATCGTTGCACCGTGCATTTCGTAGAGTCATTTCATTAGCGTACCAACTAATGCACGTACATAGAATTTCACATTAAAACACTTCAAATCGCTCCAACATGTTTCGATTCTAAGATCATCTTCAGGGAGCTACACTGTTCCTTGCTAAAGTCACA
>Ga0123352_10002934_pt1 | contig 24231 bp, 21 predicted proteins | sample TergutLab28metaG_FD_89700 | JGI IMG/M metagenome (GOLD analysis project Ga0123352, IMG submission 89700) | Labiotermes labralis P1 segment gut microbial communities from Petit-Saut dam, French Guiana - Lab288 P1 | ecosystem: Host-associated > Arthropoda: Insects > Digestive system > Gut ...
ACTCAACATTGTCTATACCCAATAAAATCACTCTGTACAAATTATGTATCCGCTCTATACTCACATACGCTGCCCCTGTTTGCAGCAACACATCATCTTCCAACTATCGTCTACTACAAATTCTACAGTCCAAATGTCTCCGTGTTATTGGCAATTACCGCAGGCGCACCCCCATCCCACGTCTTCATGCCACCTTAAACGTCTCACCTATCTATAACTTCATTTATCGTTTGACCGCTAACTTTCTCGACAGTTGCCCTGCCCACCCTAACCCCCTTGTCCACTCCGTAGGAAACTACTCTCTAGCTGACCTACATCAACAGTATAAGAAATACATACACAACTGACCTAAGCACCTTCTCCTCTAACCATTCTCCCACCTACCATAGTATTCTACTCTCACTGACCTGACTAACGTACACACAACATATAAACATAAACATACGAGCCTTATATTGCTTTAATTAGCTAACCAGAAACCGCAGTGTTCTTTCTGTTCCTTTTTCACTGCCGTTAATCATATCTGTATTTCTACTACCCCCTTACCATTTGCTCCATACTGTACATATCTATTGGAATTGGTTACAGGAACAATTTTACAATTCATCCTTGTACACCTTGTACATACTGTCTGTCTAATAAATCTCTCATTAAAAAAAAAGCAGTAGTATCTCTTGAGTGTGCAGCACAATTGTCAATGAAGAGCAAGATTTTTCCATTTTTTTGCCCTTATCTACCAATCCAATTGCACGAGAAACTAATCAAAAGTGGCTGAAGTCATCCATGAATTGGAATTTACTGGGTATTTGGTGGGGAGATTTTCTACATTTCTGAAGAAGTGGGGTTTGTTGTACTTGCCAGTCGCCTGTAGAGGCAATTTCTCTGTGTCATAAGCATTGCAACCCAGGAGAACACTGACCCCCTGCTTTGATTTTGTTCCACCATGGCAAGAAACACCTATATATGTCAATGTCTGATTGGGCTGGAGATTACAGAAGAATCCAGTTTCATCTAAATAAAATATGTTCTTCGGCTGGTATCTGTCGATTATTTTGGGCAGTTCTTCACTTTCCCAGTCCATCACTGTTTCAGGATTTACAATGGCACTTTCTCCCAACACAGTCTTGTATACCAGGTTGTGTCTTATCTTAAAACAGTCCTTCTAGCCGTCTGAAACCCAAAAACCATCGATGCCTAGAAAAACAGTTACATGTAGAGCGTCTTCCATCAGGTGAGGTCCATCAATGGATATGTTGGTGGTACGGGCTTGCTTGAACTACACCGAAAGGATGGTTTCAAGTTCTTCCCATGGCAAAGCATTCAGAGATTTGCGTTATAGAAAATGACAGCCCACAACATGAGTAACTTTTCTCTATTTCAAACAATTTATTCACTATCGTGTTTAACAAAGAGACAAACCAAGAATTGCCACTAGATCCACCCAAGTTCCTAAATGAGCATCAACTTCGGTTAAAACTTGCATTTTTTTTCTATAGAAAACACTATACATTGTTTCTTCATTTTCTTTTCATATGAGGAGATATTCACAATAAATGGGAAGTTTTCAGTTTCACTTGCAACAACTGCTGAACACTAAACAATTCCACACATGCTTTCCTTACAAGAGTTCAAACATCAATGGAATGGTTTGGCTTGGATTGGAATGCTTCCAACATTTGTTTTTTTCTGGCTGAATTCATTCTCACAACAGAAGCAGTGCACATTTTATTGCTCATTTGCTGGACCAATCATAACACTTGATAGTCAACAGTTTCACATATGGAAATGCACACAAAATCATGGGAATTTCTGTCATCAGTACTTCAAAATTCAAATGTACAATTGTGGAAAATGCAAATATGAGGATGCATAAATTCAGGGATATTTTAACATTGATCTTACAGCCTTTCAGCAAATACCATAAATATATAACATAAATTCAGGGAAAACAAAAATTCAGAGGCTGCAAATTGAAGTTTTGTTGTAAAGTATACATGTACATGTACCTCACGTACCTCTTCAAATGGTGATACCTCATTCATGCTTGGGTCTCAGAATGAAGCCTTATATCCTCTTTTGTTTTGGAAAAAATTCATCAAACTACAAACTGCCATGCACTTGAAATATGACAGGCTACACAGACATTTTCATTGGAAATAAATTTCATTTATTCCACACACATGGAGGAAGATGTCACGACATTTTCAAGCCTGGTTAACTGTGTTTCATATGCATTCCATGCATCTTACACACTTCCTCGCTAGGCTTCACATAACCCCTAACCTTACAAGCTACCCCAGCTCAGAATGCATGAGCTGACACATTCCCGGTTGAATTTCCACACTTACAAAGTTCAAGCCCTTCAAGAATATTTCATTATTTTAAAGTCCAACAACATGTTGTGTTTTTGTATAGTTAATCAGTATAAAGCTTACCACAACTTTACTGTAGGAATTCCATAGCAACATGTTTCAACCCTAAACGGTCATCACCAGGCTCATAAAAACTTTGGCAAAACACATAAAGCATTCCACAACTGGTATGCCAAACTGAGAACTCAGTTTTCACATTTATAATGGTTTCATTTTTAAAAATGTTACTTCTGCGATAATGTAAACTTTTGGTTAAAATAAATATAGTTAATTTAATGGAAAAGTGGTGTCTGGACACAGTTAGATGGAGCAAGACAGGAATATTCTATTTTTTATATATCACGGTTTACCTCCATGAGGTCATTCCTGGAATGGAACACTGTAATAATATCAGGATTTCCAAATGGAACAATAACTTGTTGCTGCTCCTCTCAACATGCATGACGGCTGAGATCAGCCTAAGTTAAGATCATAAATCATCTCCTCAGGAAATGTAAGTACAGCAGGGCCCCCATATCTGTGGGTAACATGTTCCAAGACCTACCACAGTTACATGAAACTGCGGATAATACCGAACACTATATATAACATGATATTCATGTAGCATATGTATATACGGTAAAGTTTAATTGATAAATTATGCACAGTAAGACATTACCAACATTAAATAAAGTAATAATACAGTGTACTGTACACTATATTGTACATTTACAGTGTACTTTCTCTCTCTCTCGTATGTATGAAAGTAAGGGATTCTGACCTTTTAGCCTAATCCTAGGAACGCATTTTCCCCCTCGATATTTCTTTAACTCAGCTGGAAACATGACAGTTGCTGCCTCATCGGCCTCTGCAGCCTCTCCTATGATTTTAATGTTTTTGAGATTAAACCTTGTTCCTAAACCTATGCAACCATCCTCTGCTTACTGTGAAAGGCTTGGTTTCCTCTTCTGTTCCATCTTTCTTTTGAAATTCCTCATATAGGCATAGGGCTTTTAGCCATAACACGTTGCCGTTAATGGGTACTCTCTTTCTATTCATATCTTCCACTCAGAAACATAAGCCTTTTCCACCTTCATTAACATTTTATCATGCGCTACAGCGGTAAATTTTGCAGTATGAAGTGCAATAGAAAAACCAGCATGAATTTTTTTTTTTTTTTGTGTTTTTCATCACTTCGCAAATGGAAGATTTGTTCTTGCCACAGAATCTGGCAATCTCTGGATACAATTTTGTTTTTCTATTTGAATCATATCCAGAATTTTCAATTTCTCACTAATGGAAAGGACAGCACAGCTTCTCTTAGGCTTAGAAGCACTACCAGCATCATCACTACTCTTATGCTTTGGGGCCATTATTAGGGTAAATAAGGGCTTTCTGAACACAAACACTGCAATAATGTGGGAACTAACGCGAACACCGAGAACGCTGGAAGCAGAATGGGGACAAGTTCTGTGGGAAAGCGTGGGTACAGGGCCAAAGGAAGGAGTCAAGTACTGGGAGCATTTGGGCTGCTGGATTTTACCATGTTACGGCCTGTTCTCGCTTGGCACACGTTTTGAAATTTATGAACCGTTTATTTCTTCAATTTTCCAATTTTTTGGGGGGCCATGGTAAACTGCAGATAACTGAAACCGTATTACATTGCTTTAAGACTAGGCTTAGGTTGACAATGGTGTAGGAAAATTTTATTGGCTAGCATTACTTAATGTACACAGAGATATTAACCTTTTGATGCCTAATGTCAACTATAGTGGTCGTTACCGCACCGCTAACCTCTACAGTTGTATTTTATATATTTATTCATCAAATATAGATACTGAATATTTTAAACTTGGTATATACTCTCTGTTTTTTTTTCTCTTCAAAATGCAGTTTGTTTCATAATTCTAACGTATTTGGTTCCTGTATTATTCACATTTTATACACAGGGTGTGCTAAAATTAAAAAAATAATTCCGGTGCCAAAAGGTTAATTTAAATTTAGAGAATGTTACTCACTGCCTTGATAGAAAAAGAAGAAACTGTTGCATTTTATTTTATAAGGAAATCTATTTTACTTATTTTATAGCAAAATTTATTTTATTTGATCGGACTTTATTAATTCTATTTCTGTGATTAGTTATCAAGAATTACCTTTAATAAATATCTGTCTGAAATTTACCTGGCATGTAAACAGAGTAGTGAAACGGATAATATTTGATAATAATATTAAAGTTTATTTGTTTAATGCTTGCATGACTATTTTTTCAGAATAAAGCACCATTTCATACTAACTGTAGTTTTTCTGCCAATTTCATTTTTTTGACATTAAACATATGTGCCCCCTTAAACAATTTCCTGTATCAACCACTCCAACCACTTACACCCTGCCAACATAACCCGGCTCCACTCTCAATCCACTCACTTCAACCCTACATACAGGCAGCATGTTCCTCTTAAACATCGGTATCTGTCTACTAGATCACCAAAGCTCCATAATGAAACATGTGCTTCTTAACCTTTAAATGACCAGGTAGGGTACTAGGTATTAATGCATGGTTTAAGACGAACATATATATGAACAGAAAAAGATCAAACAATAACATATATAGCACTTTCTGGAAAATAAAACAGTATTACGCAGAATGTCTTTAAAACGCAGTAAATTTCCTTGTTGCTTAAACACATAAAATGAATTTCTAGAGGCGTTTTTGGTACATGCTTTCACATATGTGAACTCAGGCCATTTAAAGGTTAGAAAATCCTTTCTATGAAACTGAAAAGTAATGATCAGGAAGAACACTTAATGCTGGAGCATGTCTCTTACCTGTGTGGACTCTCGGTGAATATGCAGTGGATGTTGCAGTTTCTCTGGCCACAGCTGCTGCTGCTCCTTGAACACTGGCATCATGTGAAGTCACTGCTTCCCCTCTGTTCTTCACATACTGCCAATCTTCACGAAGTTTCTTTATTTTTTCCTGAAAATTTCCACAAGTTTTCTAAAAGTTTATATATTATGACACCAAAACATACTATAATTACAAATGAAACTCTCATTTATTGTCAACACAATTACCTTTTTGCACTGGAAGAGTTAAAATATAATGACATACCTCAGCCCTATTACCAGGTCATCAACAGTTTGGAAAAATTAAAGACATGGGGGGGGAACTGAATATTAAAATAATGGTATAAAATATTTATGTAGATTTTCTGCACCCATCCAGACCAGCCCTGGGGCCCACACAGCCTCTAGTACAATGAGTACCTGGTCTCCTTCACGGGCATAAAGCAGCTGGGACATGGCGTTGACCAGCCACCCCCATCTAGTGCTGAGGTTAAAGTAAGAGTAAGCTATACCTATACTCCCCTTCTGAGCCTGAAAAGGTGAATTTTACCTTTCCCTTCTACTTTGGAGGACAAGATTTCACAGACTTTACATGCACGTACAAAAGAATAAGTGTGTGTTAAGTGTAGGACAGTATACACACCCAGGGAAGCATAAGCATACAGCCACATCTACCCATTCAAATAACTAAACAACAGTATCACATTGATTACAACCATATTAACAACAAGCACTGCACACAGGTACAAAAGACACGCTTCTCTCACTTACACACTGACTACAAGCACTGATGATGATTTGTGGAATAACTGAAACAGGCAGCCTGCAAATGGTAATGTAATAGGACCCACCTCCACACAGGAAGAGGGGTATCAGATTGATAGCAGTAATTATGCACCCTACAAGTACCAGCTAACCGTATACACAAACAGCAGATGGCTCTCATGGTATAGAGATTGGACAATGTAGTATCAAATTTTTACATATACGTTTTACAAAAACAACAAAACAATTTTTAGCAACTAAATTTCGATGAACATGATTTTAATCCTCTTCAACTGGTAACAGAGTTGAAACATGCAGTCAAATCTGAAATATTAGAATACTGAAAGATAGCTGTGTTGGCATTTAAATGAAAGCTCCAAATGTTACAGTAGTTAACACACACAATGGGATGGTATTCCCCAATGCTACATCATATATTAATTTTAACAATATTTTAATAGAAATCATCTGTTTTTTGAAAAACCAAACATACTCACCTGTAATTCCACAGACACTGGCTGCTTTGCACCTTCACATTCCTTTTCCAAGTTTGTAAAATTTTCCAGTACTTCCGTAACTTCAGTCTCACGGTCATAGACAGAATTCTGAAAGACAGAAAGGAATAACAGTAACTTTCGTAAGATGTCATTCTTTTTATCTGCTTCGGCTCAATATACAGCATGATTAAAAAAGATGGGCTCAATTTTGTACATCTATATTTCCTGAACTATACATGATATGTGAATGATCTACATAACATTTGAAAGAGGAAATCCTAAACTTTCAAATACCACTGCTAGGGCGCTTGCCTAGAGCACAGCCATGCAGCAGCGTCAGTTGAGAGCAAAATGGCTACTATGCAGCACAAGACTTTTTGCGTTTGTGAGTTCATTAAAACTGAGTCAGCAACTGCTGTGCAGCATGCATTTCATCTTCATTCCAACATTCAACCTCCAACAAGGAGAGTATTTGTCACTGGAATCACCAATTCTAATTTTGAAATATAGACTTACGAAATTGAGTCCATCTTTTTGAATCACCCTGTATATTCACCCATCCAAGTTCTAAATTAAAAGTCCAGTGGTCAATTATTAAAATAGTTTGGTCATACTGTGAAAGTATTTATTAGTTTCAGGGCCCTTTCTTTGCAATTCTAGTACATCAGTATGCTGCTTTTATCTGCCTGAAGGTCCTTTTCAAATTCAGGTACACAAACTATGTACTTCACAAATATCTACCTTCAAGAACACATTTCTGTAATTCAGTAAGTGCTTCTCCACCTCCTTCTACCAGAAGACAGAAAGAGATCCAGTTTCTGAAAAGCTGCACCTATCTTATTCTCTGGGGAATACTAGGCAACAAACAAGTCCAGAAGCCAAGCAGTTGTAAATGTGATACATCACCATCAGAACCCTACAGGACTGAAACAAGTGTCTCTTCTAAACCATCCCTGGAAATATTTGCTTCCTGTCTGTTCTCTTTTTCATACCAAAACTGATTACATTCATATTATATTTATCTCAAAATGTATGAAATTTTGCCCATGTTCAAAAAATGTTAATCAAGAGGCACTAAACACTTCTAACAGAAAAAATCAAGACAGTAACATAAAAAATTGTAAACATAACCTGAAACAGCAATGAAAATAAAGTGGTCTAGGTGTTATGTGATTGTTTAGAAAATGTGGAGGAGACAGGGTGAACTGCAACCCATGCTTCTTACCATAATGTTATCTATCACTCTCTTCTTCTCTTTGTCAATAAGCTCCTTGCTAATGTTTATTCTTGTTTTTGTCTCCATGACCCATGCAATAACAGCATCCAAATGAGTTGTACATTTCTTCAGGGATGACAGTTTGCATTCTATATATTCGTGGTGGTCTGACAATCCAGATGAAGCCTAAAAACAAGGATTTCATTTTAATATACAGAATAATCATCCATCCAAAGTCTGCTCAGTCTGTGCCTCTGCAAGATGCCATAATATGGTACAACAACTAACTTTTTACTTAACAATACTGTGGCCATAATAATAAGTCCCATTCACGGTGGGCAATGAAGACGACATAGGCTTCTCATAATATGACGTGCCTACCAGACCATCCTGGCTTGTGTCAACCAACTGAAGCACTTGCTGTAAGTTAAAGTTATCGGGTGTCTGTCACTACCAGCATTGATATAGAACACAATAGCCAGAGAACAGGGACAGGAATATAGCAAAGTATGCTAGAGAAGAAAGCTCAATAGAAATGTTCAGATGGTATGTCAATGGGACTTGGTTCTGTGGCATCAGTACAGCTGTCAATTGATGAATGTGTTCAGAACAGAACAATCTTGCATACCAGTTTTATTTCACTTCACACAGAAGTAATATCAGCATAAGCCAGAACACTTAATCCTTTCTCCTGCTGATGACAATGATGAATAGTCTTATTAAACATCACTAACATTTCTAATGAAGTGTTCCTTCTGCAAGATCTGAGGTTCTTAAAGCAGTGCTGCTGAAGATTCATGTCTTCTTCATCTCAAGCATCAAGCAGCTTGACTCTGAAGATGAAGGCAAGACAATTCTTCAAAAAGACTGTAATTACATACAAATCAGTCAACATCATGCCCTACAACACCTGCAGTCACATATAACTAACATGGTGCAGCATTCAGTTAGGGGCTCATATAGTTTATGGCACAATCAATTCTCATACCACAGGACCAAGAAAGGACAGTATATTCAGGTATTTGAATGTTTCTTACACAGAATCTGTTATGAACAGCAAAAACCGCTGTTACAAGAGCAAGATGTTGAAAGAACCATTCCATATTACAGCCTGCTGGCTCACTAACATTCATAATATAATATGCCATCTCTGAATCATACAAACTAATAAAAGCAATTCCCCACAGCAAATACGAAGTTTGTAGATAATGTAACGTTTGAAATAAATGTAACCAGAACACAGCCTAAAGATGTTATAAGTCATATAGCATACAGCTGAGAGGCATGCATAATTTCTGATAATATACCTTTCATCTCTTGAAAGTCATCTAATGTAACCTCAAAATTTCACATCATCATCACCACCATTTGTAGTTTTTTAATATACAAAAAACCTGCAGGCTATGTTTACAAGCATAATTTTCTCTCTCTCAGTATCAAATTTTACTTCTCCTGCAGTTCATGTAAAGACAGTAAAATCTAAAAAAGAGGCTTCACTTCAACACCATGTTGTTATTTTACAATCCTCAAAACCATCACATCAAAAACACTTTCATACACTTCAGAGATCTGTTAGTGTATAAATTTCTATGACTTTACATAAGCATTGTTAACATCACCCTCATCTTACATGTTCACACGGGTGCTGTGTTGGTATTACTGATGGCAGGAAACTAGAACATACAGTACATATGTGGGGGTTGTTAATTCTAGTTACATGAAGTTCAGAATTCACAAAACTGCAGCAATCATTGCAAAAAATTATGAATGAATCATCATAATATTAAACTGCCAATCTTTCTGAAATAAGGAGCATATGACAGACAAAAAAATCATAAACTAATAAAAAAAGCTCAGGCCACTGAATTAACAACACATAAAATCTCAAAAGTGCCAACTGTCTCAGCAGACAAAGAATATGTTGTACCATAAAATATAGTTTTTTTCATCATTCATCATCTTTACACTCGCATACAATTTCAACACATTATTTAAGGGTATCTGCCTGAAGACTGTGCACGACACTTACCTTAGGCACAGGACAACTTTATATTCAAGTCAATACAGTATCATAAATACCTTCTCCATTGCAATGCCAAGATTCTTCAGCTGTTCGTAACTTTGTACTTGCTTAGACTTCTTGAAATTTTCCAATTCACGTTTCTTTTCACCTAATTCTTCTTCACGAGCCTGGGAAGGAGTGAAAAACTTCAACTCAAGTAAAATTAAGTTCTAAACTAAACAAATCAATCAGCCAATTAAATAAACACCATAACCTGCACCCAATAAGGCTACCATGACTCACAATACAAATGTTGAACAATCCACACATTCAATCTGTCCAGCTCTTCCACCACCATGGCTGCTATACAGTCTGTTCCCAGCCACAGTGCTGTTCACATTACTTAACAAAGCAAATGCTTGGGAAATTCATACTCCCTGTTCCATGCTAATGTGGCAGCACCACCCTGCAAGGGAATACTGTGCCATTTACTACCCAAAATTCACCACTGCAAACTCCAGAAAAATTGGAGAGAACTGGGTTATGCATATAAAAAACTGCCACTGCTACTAACATGGAGACCAGAGACATGCCGAGTACGGGACAGCATGCGATGGCCGTTACTCAGTGGCTGCAAATGTCCATACTCCCTAATCAGACACTGATATTTCTAAAACATTCTGATCCTAGTTTTCAGTGACACTGGAACGTGTGAATACCACCTCAGTTATAAGTTAATACAATTGCTTATGTTCCTTACAATGTAAAAACAAGACAGGCAATGGTGTAAAACGTAATATTTAGGTAAGTTTGTGCAACCATTGCTGCAGTAGCAAAGCGAGAAGTATTGCACTCTGGGAGTGTGTTTATTGCAGCCATAGGTATCCAACATGCAATGTGCATGCACCATATTGTCATCTATGGCCTGTCCAGCTCTACAATATTTTTCCACATTATCTCATAAATGGCACTGTTTTCAGAAAAAAGTTATTGAACATAAAATGTGTGCCTTATTTTGTCTACAACTTCTGTCTCAAACATTTCTCATGATAAGAAGAATTCAGCGACATATTATCATAAATGTATGTAGGTCTTCAGGTAGAGTACCTGTTATGCTTGTCAGATTTTAATGAAACTTTAATTTTCTTGACAGATTTTCAAAAAATACTCAAATACCAAATTTCATGAAAATCCATCCAGAGGGAGCAGAGTTGTTCCATGTGGATGGATGGACAGATAGACATGATAAAGCTAACAGTCTAACTGCCCATCCGTGACCTAGTATCTGGGACTAAAATGTTGGTAGGATTTTCATGACATTGGGTAAAGGAGTTCATCACAAAAAGTCGTCAAACAAGCATGAGTGTTGCGAAAATCGGCACAGTCACGGTCATCCTTTACTTCAGGGTGTGAATGAAATTTTGCTCACATTTTCTGCACTTCTCACCTGCCTTGGATGACATTCAGAACAGACGATATCCACAAAAGTTTACTTTGTGCTTGTGAGTTTCACAAAAATCAGGGCAACGAAAGCCATACCATACTTAGGGATGTAAATGAATTTCTATCTGTACTTCCCACATTTCACTGTGCTACAAGCTGGAAGGGTGTGAGTTCAAGTCCCGATGGGGTCATTGTAATTTTTTATTGACTTAATCCTTCTGGCAGCACTATGAAACTGGTGTTGACTCTGCCTCTAACAGAAATGAGTTCCATGGAAGTCTCCTGGTGGCAAAGGTGGCCAGTGCATAGGACTGACAACCTTACCACCTCCACATGCCGACTGTCTAGAAATTCTGTGAGTTTCAACCTCCTGGAGCCCTATAGGCTTGTATACGGATAGCTTTACTTTCCACGCATACTGTCCAGTTTGGGTAAATGTTATAAGATATCTGAACATAATGCTGTTGAGTATTTATGAATTTTGTGAATATCAGCACATGAGAGGCCATTCTTTTGTTACAGGTGCAGATGAAATTACATTTGCATGTGTACTGCAAAACCCATATTTAAAAAGCCAAGAATGCCTTGGTAAAGTCTGTGTACTACATCATCAAGCACACAATTTGCAGTATTTCTACTTCCCTGTCCTTCACATACCACAAAAAATTTATCTGGCTTGGGCTCTCCCAACCCTTCTGCAGCCTGCTGATTAACACACACATTAAGTGCATGCTTTGAACAGAATATTTGGTTTCATCTTTGTGGGAACCACTTTTCTAAATCATCCACCTTCCCAGCATTCACTCATTAAATCAGCTGATCACAATTAAAACCCAAGTCAAAACCTCAGCTATCAAATTCTGCACATGACGGTCCTGATTCCAACAATTATGACAGGTGAAGAGGAGTTTCTCATGACGATCAATAGAAACAGTAACCTTGGATATAATGCCATACTGTCTGGCAGCTAGTTTCTAGCATTTTGGAAAATGCAGTGCCTCCATCTGGTTAATGCTACCACACTGCATGGCACATCCATCTACCAGACTTCACAGCATCATATTCCCCAACCATAAATGTGGGGGCAGTACATTCCTCCAGATCACTGCTAAATAGTTAGCAAACTGCATGATGTCACAACCATCTACTGATCTACTGTGAGCATACAGGCAGCTGGTTCTTCTGAAAGGGTGGCAACCAAGTACCAACATTCAAGGGAACAAATCCAACTACAATGAAAATGAAAACATCAATTTTTATCAAATATTTGTAACTAATTACCAAACTACACAGCATTAGGTTCATCTACTAAACTACACACATTTACCAGACTAGACAGTGTCACATCCACCTACACTCAAAATAGAGGCAACAGATTCCTCCTGCACAGTGGCAACTACTGACCAGAGCACATGATATCTCATCTCTAAGACAGAATTGATTGGTAAATGTTCTTTTACATGAAAATTCACTTTGTTATATATTAACCATCTGGGCATTACCAGTATACATTTATGGCAGCACCCTGCTGCCTGCCCCATGAGAGTACTATTGGAGACTTATGACATTAAATTAAGCATTCAAGCAGAACTACTGTCACCACACATCTTAACCTGATTCTCGTTTTTCACACCATCCCCCATTCCCACCACCCAACAAAATGTGGAAAAAGATTCACTGCTTACACAGTTAAGAAACATAACAGCATACACATAACACTTCAAGTGCAGTTCCACTGATGAATATATAAGAAAAGCAGTAACTGTATATGCAAAACATGCATTAACACTTCATATTCACTTACCAGCAACTCTCCATTTCATGCACACAATATCTATCCCACAATAAGGGCTACATAAAAACTTCCAATCAAAACAACCTCTTGAAAGGAAAACAAAAACATGCTGGATACCATGCTGGCCACGACCTTTCATAAAACCCCACCATTCAGTTTACAATGCTATTTATATCACTTGGCAAACACCTCACACAGACACTACACAGTTTGCCTCTTGTCTGAACCTATCATCACATTCTCTGTTATATTGCACAGTCCTTATTTTACTTGGCACAGCAGCAGAAATAAACACCAAGACCATGACTAAACTTTACAATGTGGGATCACGCAAGTCACTGAAGCAATTAACAAAGTGTCACAATAAAACCCAACTCATATACATTACATTACAATACATTACAGGAATATACATAAATAATTTTTCTAAACAGTGACATTAGAAATATGTCTCACACTGTTACGTATTTTAAACCCACTGGGTATTCGAACCTTCATTAAATTCCAAAACAAAGCATTATCTAAAGTGTGATACAGCTCTCCAATTTCTGCACAGCAATATACAGAGATGCCATATTCTTTTACATCTTTCTCTCTTACACACAATTCAGATGATAAAATTTCTCTTGAGTATACTTCCTAGCACACTGAGACTAACACCGGAAATTCAGCACTTCACTTACTGGAGGATTCTGATCTTCTAAGAAGCCATGTTGTGTAGGTACATTCTGGCATAATGTTTGGATGTTAAATAATCAGCTACATAGCATTACATCCCAGACGACCAGAAACCTCAACATCAGTGCTGTGAAAACCCCCAACATCACAATTTACTTACTTCTGCTGCAAGAAAATGACAAAACACACTCTTTTACTTTTACTTTTGTAGCCCCCTAACCTAAACTTTAACAGATAGCGATTTAAAATGCATAAAAACTGATCTCCAACTTCCAACACCTTCTCCAGAAATTTCTAAACTTCTGGGCAGCAAATTGTAAACTTCTTTTCATATTCTAAATTTCATACATTAATTGTATTTAGAAGCGACTAAAAATGATAGGATTGACAGGCACAAATGAGTACAAGGATTTCTGTACTTCTATTTGCAATGTGTAAGATTGACTGCCCATAACAATTAACACAGTACGTCTGTATTCAAGCTAAACTATGATGTACACAACTATAACAATTCTATATAAAAATAAGGGAATCCGAGTGGGGCGAGATTTTCCACATCTATCCAGACTAGCCCTGGGGCCCACCCAGCCTCCTATACAATGGGTACCAGGTCTCTTTCCCAGGGGTAGAGCAGCCGGGGTGTTGCACAGACCACCCACCCCCATATAGCGCCAAGTTTTAAAAAAAAGTGCAGCTATACCTCAAACCCCCCTCTGGGCCTTTGTGGCCTGTTCTAGGGTGAACTTTACCTTTACACAAAAATAAGGGTACAGTAGATTCTAAGTATTGTCCATAAGCATCTACACATACCTTCACCATGCTGAGCCTCACAGCCAGAGACGTGTCATCTGAAGGGTTAGCTGTTGACGCTAGCAAAACTTTGATCTGATCCAAACAAACTTGTGTCGAGTCCAGAAACTGCATTATCACATCCTTCAAGCTGGCAGCAGCCTCCATGGCAGTGATCCTACCATAAAAGGAAACTACTTCAACCTTTGTTTTGATAAGGAAGCAGTTTCACAATTGCATTCTGTGCAACAAAAAAGATTTCTAGCCTACATCTGTATATAACTGCTGCTATCATAGCATGAGTTTGTAATACACATGTTGGACAAAAAGCCTTGTGAACAAATATTCATTTTATGAAAACAACAGCACCAAAATTGCACTGTCTCCAAATATCAAAGCCACAAGTATAATCAATGGCCTGAAACATAATCACATCAAGACATTTTACCAAATGTCACAAACTATGGACAAAACAACTTCCCTGGCTTTAAAGTAAGTGTTAAATTAGGCCTGCATTGAACGAAGTTTCGGTAACTTTTAAATAACAAAAGGTGTAAAAAATTCTATTATGTTCCAAATCATAACTCCTTTTTTTGAAATGGCTCCCTTTCCTACAAGACAATCTTCACTGTTTCCTTCAAAATAAACAATTTTACTAGTTTTTTAAGTGTTCATGTTTAAGATTAAGGATATAAAACTCTGAAGACAGAAGCAACAGTTTCCACCCACCCGACCACACAGCCTCAAACTGCAGTGAAGAGCAGTCTTACTGACTGAAGCACCTCACACATCTTGGTATGTTCAATTATTAATGTACACTTTCAGTTAAAATTCTAATAGTGGAAGGACTACTGATGTGTACCCTCATGTCAAAGACATAAATATCTGTGTTCTGGCTCCCTTGCCCTACTGCAGCCCAGGCAAACAGATATTTGTGCACACACTCAACACATGCAGCAGTTACTGACATAAATTACTTTAGGGTGAGTACTGTAGGCTTTATGTCATCTATCAAAAAGAGTATAACCACAAAATATGCCTCCTGTCTCTTTCACATTGTAATGAACACTGAAAAGCTCCTGAAGATTTAATTCTTTTCCCATGTACACAACACGAAAAGCAAAAGAGATTCCCATGTTCAAAGTTCAAAGCTGAATTAAATAAAGACATGATTTTGTTCACACACTGTTTTATCTTATTCAGCTGACTTCAAAAGCACTGAAATAGCTGCAATAAAGAAATAATAGCAAAATATCTTATTTATGCCATACAAGCAACTTGCAGCTAGAAAAAAATAAAGCAATATAATAGCACTCTACACTGCATGTCTCACTCTTCACCCCCTGAAGATGGAGGCAAAATGTTGATCCGAAACGTTCACAAATTGCTATCAGACTACATGGCGTTACATTGCAGAAGACAGCAATCTTCACTAAATTCTTGATCGACTGATTACTTCAGGCCCCCAAGTCTTTATTCTTATTTTCTAGCTCAGATCAAACCTAATAAATTTTAGCAACAATTAAACCTATTAAATTTCAGCAATATCTATTTATGAACTTACAAATAACAACAAACATGAAGAGATACCAACACAGAAAGTGTATAATACAACTACACTGTTACTGTCTTCATTTCAGCAACCGATGCTGCCAATTCACACACACTGCAAGGCTGTCTGCTCACTTGAAGGCAGCTGTGTTTGCTATTGAGAGGGGAGTGTAGGTCTGGGTCTCAACAAGATACTGAAGGAAAAAAAGGAGAAGTTTTTGTGCTGCTAGTCACAGATTATACATGTGTTGTCATCATCTAAGGGGCTCACATTACCATATGACTGGTTTATAAAAGGAAGGAGCATGAATGGTTTCCATATTGTTTAACATGGGGCTGAAGGTGGGGAGTGGTGGGGGAGGGATACATGGTTCAGCCTGTACTACATTGCCCAAACACCATCATATGCAACACTCTTATTTTAGACTTTAAAGTCAACATGTTTCAGACGATCCTCAGCCACTGTCAGCGGTCCAACAACAGTGTGCAAAAACTGTTAAAATTTTACAATACATTGGTTCTACTGATCTGTGGCAACAAATTTCTAGTTAACTTGCAATTACAGCTATATCTTTAATGCCTTTCAGACTGTTACAATTCTCCACCTCATATAAATTACACATTTCTGAGAAGTCCAGTGAATGTACTTATGCAAAATTATATCACATATTATTTCACTGCATCGACATTAATATGTGGAAATACACACACACATACACACACACACATACACACACACACGTACATAAATCTCCTCTCATCTTAATATTAATAAGATGATGGCAAAAATAGATTAAACAAGATAATTGTAACAGAACTACAAATTCCACAAATAAAAGAATTTATAGGATACAGAAGAAATTAAAAAAAAGACCTTAACAACAAAATCAGCTCTGGCAGGTTCCCCTCCACCCCAACAAAAAACAAAAAAGATCTAAAATATCAAGAAAATGGAAGAAGGAGCTGAGAAAGACCTTGAAAAGAAGGAAGAACTCTATTTTGTAACACACATAACACATCTCAGGCATAATACTGGAACAGAATACAATGAGGATGATTTTATTCTAGTATTGTGACTAATACTTAATTATTTAAAATTCTTCATGGTTATATTACTACATAAATTATCATTTGCATTGTGTGTCCACTATGTTTATCACTACACAGCTTCCCACCTCCTACATCAGTACACATTACCATATTAATATGCATGAATACAGAGGTCTTTGTTCTACTGAATGTTGCATGGTGTTGGTTGGCAGTTTGTTCCTAACATACTGAGGCAACATATCAGTCCCATCTTCAATAGTCAAGTGGTCTACCAAAATGCTGGAGCAGGCAGATGCATGAATATAAAGGTATGTGTGATCAGCAATGGCTGACAGGAGAGGTAAAGGGTAACAATCAGGTTGCTGGATCCTTGAATATTGCTGTTATTGAAGTCAGTTGTGATGTGGTCAGTGGAGCTAAGATGTCAGTTGGTGGGTGCAGTGGAACAGCACCAGAGCATCAGGGGGATAACAGTGGGCACTAAAAGCAACTACCAAGGCAAGTGAGCAAAAAGGAATGTGAAACGGAGAAGGGATACAGAAAAATCTTGCACGTAGAGGCACATCTGAATATCAGTACAGTAACATTTATTGTGATCTTATTGGTTATAAGACTATGTTGTATGGCAAGTTGTTACAAATGTTTCCAAGCTCATACTACATTTGCTGGATACTGTCTTTCTAGGCTCTCTGTTAAAAACCAATGCAGCCATCCATCTGAAAGTATGTGTGAACTTATTGGCAGTAGAAACTTTTCAACCTAACAGGAATCAAAGTGATTATGCCCATAAATGAGTGACATTTGCAACACACTATGTCAGCCTGAGAAAAATACCTACTGAAACACATTTGAAAACATTGAACTGTTTCCTAATACAAAATGGCATGTCCTGAACAGAAAATCCCTTGTTTTTTTCAATGCCTGTAATATTTCTATCACATGGCATGCAGCACAGTTCCTAACCACCGACTGTAGAGAACTAAAATTTAACATACGAAAGCTTCAGATCTATTATTGAATGTCATGTGCTTGAAGTTTTGCTGTATGTCAGTCAACTAATCAAGTAACTTAATGCAGCAGAGTCTTTCTTCAGAAGCTGGTCAACAAATTTCCAGCACATCATGGAACCTAAGTTTCATTACTCTCTTCGTAAGAGCTCCAACATCCTTCTTTACCAGAGTCACATTAATCCAGCCTCTACCCCCCATTGTAATATTATCCTACTATATATAAGACTAATCTTCCAAGTGGTCTCTATCTGAAAGGTTCCCCACTATAACCCCATATGCTCTTCTCTTCTCCACCACCCATGGCACATGCCCCATCCATCTCACCCTCCTTGTTTTGACCAGTCCTATATTATGTGCTGAAGCATAAAATTCATACAGCTCCTCAATGGGCCATTTTCTGTGGCCTCCTGTTACTTCCCACATCTTAGGCACACATATCTTCCTCAGCATTCTATTCTTAACTACCTTATCCTATGTTTTACCCTCAATGTGATTCACCAAGTTTCACATCCACATGCAACAACAGCAAAAATTACAGTTCTGTATATTTTAGCCATTATGTTTTGAGACAACAAATCTAAGACAAAATATTCTGGACCAAATGGTAGTAGGCATTCTCTGAACTCAGTCTCTTACATTGTTCATGAATGCAATTTTGATTTGTTACAATTGCTCCAAAATATCTGTCCTTTGTCACATTTTTAATATGATTTATTAGATTTCTTCAGGTTTTGATCCTGTCCTGTATTCTGTTCATGAGGCATTCACTTCTAGACATATCACCTCACTCACAACTAATAAATCTGCTGTGTTTTTTATACTACATATGTTTTTGCCCATTAAATCAATACCATCAGAACAAACCAGAAATTAACATGCCCCATTCAATTTCAGACCCTCCTCTTTTGCCTCAACCTACTTTAAGGGTGCACTCTAAAGCAAAGTTGAAAAGCAATGGTGATAAAGCATCTCCTTGTATCAGACCATTCTGCATGAGACAAATATTTGCATACCTGGACTTTACTCTGTTTCACTTAAATAAATTTCTATTAACCAAAGTATTTTCATGGGGACACCAGTCTCAATGAAGATACTACACCAAAACTTCCCTCCTAACAGAAGCACATGCTGTCTTTTTATCTATAAATAGCTGAGGCACTGTCCCAGCGAAGCCACACTTCAGGAGGCAAATTAGGCAACAGCCATTTCTTTATTCATCATGGCAAATATGGTAGCAGCTATAACGTTTGTTACCAATTACAACTGCATGAATGAAATGAAACAGTTTTTCTCCCTTATTTGATGGCATTTTTGTGATTCATTCAATTGCAAAAGGCTAATTTCAGCTAGTTATGAGTGTCCCTTCTTTAGAAAATCTTTTAAAGTGCTGTTCATGGTCAGCCTCAGGTGCATGTCAACTACATGAATATTATTTTTTTACAGGCACCTAGCACAAGTCGCACCAGTGACATACACAAGCCACACTGTGGCCACTCCCGACCTATTATGTCAAAATTGACACTGATAATCTCAATAATTTTGCCTACATATGGAGTTAACCTACACAAAAAAATGTTAGATAAAATTTTTCCACATAGCTGATAATAGTCATATGCCTCATCAACTTCTACAAGCAGTTCTTGACCATTCTGCTGTATGGGTACAATAACAGACCCCTTCCACTGTTCAGGCAATTCTTCCTTATCCCAACCAAAACTAACCAGGTCATGAACCACACTGAATACTGTTCTACATTCTAAATGAATCTATTTGGCTAAATTTGGTCAGTACCTGATAATTCATGTCTTTTCAGACTTTCAATAGTTGTCATAAACTCATACGCACTAAGGGAAGGTACCACTGACCCAGGTGTACATATCTCATGTTGCCAAACATCAGTAACTCTGCATAAATTCAGTAACAGACAGGAACGATTCTTACATTTATCTAAAATAATGGGAGAACAGGCAACCCCATTACACCCGTCACTCTTTACTAAGTTTTTTCTAGGTCGGTAACCCTTCTTAAATTCATTCATGCCTCTATACAAGTCTTCAATATTCTTGTTCTTACTTCTTGTTCAAGTTCATTGCTTTAAGCTTTCAAACATCCCACTTTTTGACATATGTCTGCTAAGTCCATGTCTTACAGTGTTCAGATTATCCACATTCACTTGGATTACATCCTCCATTCTACAAATTTTGAACAGACTCCATCAAATCATGGTTCATGCTTCTTCCACTCATTAACAATCCAAAGAAGGTATGGCAAACCATTGGCACTAGTGCCAAGTTTGGCACCAGCAAAAATTTCAGGTGGAATCAGTGATTTGAACACAGATCTATAGGTGAGTTAAATTTTTCACACCGAGTTGCATCAAACATAAATAACTCCTCAGCACTGTAAATAGTTAATGGCACCAGAGCAAATTATTGAAACAAAAATTCCACCCCGAAGCACCCAGTATGTTGACTGCAGTTTTATGAATAACACAAAATTACAAGAGGTGCAAGCATACCACAAAATCTAAACATCAGTGTAAGAATGAAAACTAAACAACTTCTGGGGAAATATGATAACATGTAAAGTCAGCTCCAAATTTTATAGAATGTTCCCACTTACAGCAGCTGCTGTTTGAAATGAATGAATCTAGAAAATAAAATGTAGAGTGAAAAATGAACAAAATAAAAAAAGACCTTGAATTAAGGTGTGTACAGTAGGTGAAATTTCTTGAAACTTGTGAAATGGGTAGATGGATCCATTCTTAAGCAAGTACTTCTTCCTTGAAGATTTTATCTTGAAAAATGTATGAAATACAATGCACATCACCAGGTGCAAAAATGTGCATTTAAAGGGAAATTAACACTGGCCGTTATGACTAATTTGCATTTGAAATCTCTCATAGTTTACAGGTTAATTAACACCAACACACAATTATAATTTTTAATATTCATTAATTAAACCTGCAAATATTATAAAATTTATGTGTATCGAGATTGTGAAAATACCTACAAATTATGTATAAGACAATTCAGTAATTACAAAATACTTTGATGGGGTGAAGACTTGAAGTTATGTATGACTGACAAATTTAACACAAATAAAATCAGCATAGTCATAAACAGTAAAGTTCTTCAAAGAAATAGAATAAAAGACCTCATAACAGTAGTAACACTATATAATATATGCACAACTGTGAACAACAAAAAAGTGTAACCATAGTGGTTTAAATGATATGACAATCATGGAAGATCTAAGCACACCTGAATGCAACATTATACACATTTTTCCTTTCCTATAACTAACTGCAGCATATCACAGAGATCTTGCAGCAAGATCTACACCTTAAATGTACCTTGTTGTGTAAATTAAGGAGCACTCTAGACCTGTGTAATAAGAGTACTGAGGTGGACAGCCGTACATGAAGGAAGTGCATCTGTGTCTACAGAAAATGAATTTAGACTCATAATTTTCAGGCAGTTCATTATGACTAGAGTTTTACAAATTTGTTTTTCACACTGTTGCTCTTATCATACACATCATCAGCCTATGGGAATGGAATATTATGAAATATTTACTTGCAATCAAAATACAAAAGTTAATCCAAAAATAAAGCACTTTACATTTGCCTTATACCAAGTTCTTATTTTAAAAATTTCTTTTCACTTCTAATGAAGAATTACTATATTTTTTGAAGACTGAAAATCATATCACATTCAGTGTACCTGTTCTCAGATGGTCAGAAGTATTAAAGAAACTGTGTTGTGTGATGATTCATTATTTGAAGACATCAGTTGTACAAGTGGGACTGGTAACAGCTTAAGTAATTGCTATGTAGTAATAATACTTTCAAGAATAGAGCAAAACTCTAAAATGATACTTTAATCAACTAAAAAGACGAATGAGACAAAAGTGAGTGTTGTTTTTCCATTTGCTTGAATGAGACAAGTGATGTTTCTTCCAAGGCAAGAACTGCAGTTACAGCAATACATGATCGTTAAACAATGACAACTTATGGGCTACAGGGATGAAAGCTCTACAACTCTGTGTGAGTTTTGGCTTGCTCAATTATTCCTTTCCATGGTTTCCTTTCCTGTGCCTTCTGTTTCCAATTATTTACTCCCAATTTCCTCAAATCATCTCTCATGTCATCATCCCATCTTAATCTTGGCCTTCCTTTCAGTCTTGTTGTGTGTGGTTTCCATTTATAAATGCTTTTAACTACTCTTTCACCAGGCATTCTTTCAACATGTCCCACCCAACTCAGTCTCTTACTTTTAATGTGCAGGATGAAAGTATAGATTTAAAAAAAATTCACAAGAACTGAAACCAACAACAAATGTACTCACTTATCTCGTCGTGTGGTGAGCTCGGCTAGAACAACCTGCCACCGCTGTCGCAAATCATCAACCATTATCTGGACATCTGTGCTATCTGGAGGTTGTGATCTCCCCACAACTTCACGACATGATATTCCAATGTTGCTCATTGTTCTGTAAAACAAATGCACACGCCAAACTGCCAAACAACACACACACAAAACTGAACAAAACACAGAACATACTAAATCCAGTCCACATAACTAAATAACATGATGTGCCAATGAATGTACTCAAAGCCACTGACACCAGTATGTTAAATCTTTCTCGAAGTGGACTCTTACTAGTCAAAAAATGGGCAGAGGTACCTAACAAATGGTTCATTACACTCTGAAGTGGTAAGGTACGTAACAAGTTTGTGAAAAATATACTCTATTTCATGCACTCACATGAGTATCATTTGCATGAATCAGTTCTACAATTAATCATGTATGAAGAGCATAATTTCATTGTTTTTTTTACAGCCACACCATGCAGTAAATTTGTTCCATATACATTTCATATGAAGGAAACAGTCTATGTTTAGCCCATGTGCATGCACTTAAATTTCCTGCTACTTCCTGTTCAGTGGCCATTCATATTTGCACTATGGATTGTGACCAGCCATTTCTTCAAAATGAAAATAAGAGAAACTCAAAGGAAATGATATATCAGTAGCAAACAGCCATCTCAGGCATAATAAGTCATTCAGAAAGGCTCTATCTCTGCCTCTGTAAATGACAAGGAAAAATAAAATACCACAGGTAATTCAGAATTATAGGCAAGACATCTTAAAGCCAAGTGCAGCTGAGTAACCTGCTACTGGCCTCATGTGAAATTCCCACCAAGAAGGTTAATAATGTTATACAAAACACATGCATAAATAGCCATCAACTCAGGAGAGGGACAGGATGGGGGCACTTGTAAATGCTGTAATAAATTGTTGGGTTCCATAAAATCCAGGGAATTTCTGGACTAGGTGAGAACCAGTCAGCTACTCCAGAAGGACTCTGCTCCATGGAGTGAGTAAGTGAGTGAATGAGAGTGAGAGAGAGTGCACTAGCGAACAACTTGGTGGGTGAGTGAGTGAGTGAGTGAGTGAGTGAGTGAGTGAGCAAGTAAGAAGTAAATAAGTACACAGCCAGCCACACATATCAGTTGTAAAATCAATTTTACTGAAGAAAGTTTGGCAAGTTTAACTTTCTACAAAAATTTCCATTATATTTTCATCACGTTTCTATGAGTTCTGGAAGCCAAACAGAAGAAAACACAACTCTAATATCTGTGCACTCTTTTATGAAGCAAAAATCTCTCCAGATCTTTCTCCTTTCTAATGACCATGTGTCCCAAGCACAAATAAAACAAAATCTGAAATCTCATTTACACTACAGCAAAGTCTGAAATCACAAAACAAGGGTTATAAGCAAGAACATACCTGTGCTTCATGGTGACTTGCTTCTCCAGGTCCTTTTGTTTTACTTTTGCTTCAGCCAATGGTAGATCTGCACTCTGCCACTCACGAATCATTGCCTCAGCAGTCACTAGCCACTCTCCAAATGTCTGACAGTTGTTATGAAGGTTACGCCAAGTATCCATACATTTTAGCCATCGACTGCAACGTTGAATATATTTATATTTCTGTGGTATATTTTAGCTCAGAACATGTGGTCACCAAACAAACATTGTGATGAGTAAAACTTAAAAAAAAAAAATCGAATAGAATGAAAATTGCACAATTTAACATCACAAGAAGCACTGAAATTTGGAAGTGAAGCTTGGGTACTGAAGAAAAGAGAGGAACAACGTTTAGAAGCAACACAGATGAAATTTTTGAGACACTTACTTGGAATAACAAAACTAGATAAAGAAAAGAATCAAT
>Ga0123352_10002935_pt1 | contig 24231 bp, 12 predicted proteins | sample TergutLab28metaG_FD_89700 | JGI IMG/M metagenome (GOLD analysis project Ga0123352, IMG submission 89700) | Labiotermes labralis P1 segment gut microbial communities from Petit-Saut dam, French Guiana - Lab288 P1 | ecosystem: Host-associated > Arthropoda: Insects > Digestive system > Gut ...
CAGTTGGCGGATGGGATTTAACTCGACGTTGAAAGGGTTAATAATCACATTATAAATTCCAACCAATCCACGCCTGCGTCCCACTTTTTGCTTTCCATTTTAACCCTTATCCTGCTTAAGTGGAGAATATGGTGAGCTGCTAATAATGCCAGTAGATGGCAGATGGGATTTAACTCGGCGTTTATAAAGGGTTAATATGTGACTTTAGCAAGGAACAATATGGCTCCCTGAAGATGATCTTAGGATCGAAACATGTTGGAGCAATTTTATGTGTTTTTGTGTGAAATTTTTATATAAGTGCATTAGTTGGTATAATTAAACTGTGTGCTGTGTAGTCTATACTCAACAAAATAAGACCTTAACAACCATGAATCTACTCTACAAAACCTTCAAAAAGTAAAATTAAATATATTAATCAAATACCTCACACAAAGTGCTACATTGGTAAAATACGGAACTTCAAAACAGCTGCAATACGTACAACTTCAAAACCTTATCAATAAAATAAACTCATATACGTTATTCTCCTTTATGTAAAAAATGAGATATTCCCTGTTACAGAACTTTATGTTGCTAATTATCTTTCCATGTACTTTGTATATATTGCGTAATGCCTGAAGATGTCCAAGTCGGCCGAAACATGTTGAAATGAATAATAAATTCTGAAGACAACGAAAATTTAATCGATTCATGAGCCGTTTCAATACGGTTTAGAATTCCACTCAATCCTGATAAACTTGTGAGTTTCTCACGGTACTGATAATAACCACCGCTTTCTAGGTGTGACGCCGTTTAGTCTTGTAGCCACCTACCGTTTGGCAGAAACCTACTGCCCTCCTCTTCAGAGCTGACGTTGTATATTCTGGTAACTTCCTACGACAATACTTGTCACATACCAGAAGATGGAAATGGCAAGTGTGTTCAGACGTACTGTCAGAACACACAAGACACCACAGGCGAGGCAAGTGGCTTCCTGAGATGTCATAATTTGCCGTTTTTGGCAAGAGGTGACTTCTGATCTTCTGTTCTATGACTGTCATTTATTATGAGTTATCTGAGTACGTTGCACTACTATGTAAATACAACTGTTGTACCATTTATGTTGAAGGGAATACGAGGTTTTTGTTACAGTGGCTGGGAATTGCATGATACAGTGAATCAGACCTGCAAAAATGTGAAAACATACAAACACTCAAAAGCCTTTGACGTTCAGGTGACCGTGTATCGTGATAAATTCTTATAATAAAACCAACAAGATGCACTAATGTCTCAAATTTATTTTTGGAATAAAACTCTACATGTTTCGGACAGTTCCTCTGTCCATCATCAGGAGTTTTTCACTGTACACACAGTAATGTTATATGTCATACAGGTTTGCTGACAGCAAATGGTATATGTCATAGGTTTGCTGAGAGCATACCTGTATGACATATACCATTACTGTGTGTACAGTGAAAAACTCCTGATGATGGACAGAGGAACTGTCCGAAACATGTAGAGTTTTATTCCAAAAATAAATTTGAGAAATTAGTGCATATATTTGGTTTTATTACAAGAATTCAAAAGCCTTCTTGCAATGGCGCATTACATAACTTGTTTCCCTCCCAATCATATACAGACGATGCCACACAGTATAATGAAGATGCCGCCAATTTCCAAGTCATATGAATATAATGTAAAATGCTCCAACAAGCTTACTAACATGTTTGTACCTCTATCAACCACACAAATAAAAACTGAACATACAAGAAAAACGTACAGAACAGTGTTTCTGCTGTAAGTGTTACTGCTTTATATGAGACCTAGCACTTTGCACACTGAAAATTACCGGAATTACAGTCTTCGTGCAGTCATTTGCTACACCTGACTGACTGACTCCACTCACATTTAGGACAGTCTTGTGCAAGAAAAGTATCCATTGCAAGCGACATAAACATCATCATCTCTCTTACCATCTTTGTTGTTGATTTTCAAGAGAAATTTATTACATGTGGAAGTCCAACAACCACATCGCCTTGTCCTTTTATTGTTGTTTCACAGACTTCATTTTCCTTGTTTTTATTTCTCGACAACCTTCTTTCATTTTTCTCACTTCAGGTTTTTGACACACCAATTTGTAGCGTTGCTGAAGTTAATATTGAAGACCTCCATTTTGTGTGACCTGTTAGATTTGGCTGCTTCACCAATGAGACAGGTTTGATATCACTGACATGAGCTTCAAGCAGCAGCAGATTTAGCGCATACAGATGCAAGAGACACCAATCAGCTGCTGGAAACGTCACACGTTACCCGTTCTCGGACGTTCAGAGCTCTCCTACCGCTTCACGCAAGAAAGACAAACCAGCCTTCATCACTGTCAGTTCTGGGTTAATTTACAAAATGGCTGCAATCACTACAAGCAAGTTTTGTGTCTATTTAACCAAATAAGGCTACAGTTTTTCTTAGCAAAACTGTAATCTAGCAGTTGAGTAGATTTTGCTGTTGGTGGAAAACTTGCTTTATCTACAATATTTGCTAGAGGAGTTTCTTGCTCCTTTCCAAGGTCACCTGAAATTATCAGAGGTTAATCGAAACTTCAGTATTTATCTGAGAGCAAAGAGACCTCACTTTATGAATTCAGACAATGAATGAATCCACAAAATTCAATACCAATTTCCAGGACCAGAAGACCCTTTTACAAATCTCTCAGATAAAGTCCATCTTCTCAGGAACTTGCATGAAATTTCATATGCTCCGGGCACTTGCCCAGACTTCCTTACGGCCAGGAAGCATGATCTGTTTGCCATATGTATTCACTCGTCATTCTCTGTTGTGTATTCTTATCTTCATCAGAATACGCCATGTTCTAAAGTTAAAACAAACAAGAAAAAGAAAACAACAAATGCAGAAACACACACAATAATACGATAAAATGTGTATGTATTCAAACACAACGTTTTTATTGCATCAGTGGCTACCAGGTTCGGCCATTACGACCATCATCAGGCCAATGCTCTACAAAATTTAAAAACGCTGGTTACACGTACTGCACAAGAATGTCCAGTTGTATGTGAGTCCATTTACATCAATGTCAGTATTTGTTATCAGCCGAAAATTGTTGCCACTTTGATATGATATATAGGGGTTATTATTGTAGAGCACTGTACCTAAATTTAAAATACAAAATTGTCACAATGATATGATCTGTTAGGACATATTAAAATTAAGTTAAATAAAAATTTCCTCAAGTCACAACTTGCATAAATGGCTGCTGTGCATCGACTTGGGTTGTTGTTCTTGAATTATTTTTCATGTAAGCTGAGAACTGGGTGGTGCTAGTAGAATATTCTGCGTCATTTTGTATTGTGATGACGGAGATGTATTATCGTCTTTTTACGAAAAAGACCTTTTCATGAAAACAGCAACCACAAATATGCAGAGTATTATAACAGCTCAGCTCTATGTCCTTGCAGCTAGAGTGGCATTTTGTGTGTGTGTGTGTGTGTGTCACAAATGTAGCATTCCACCACTCCACCTGGCAGCTGGCATAGAGGTGTTCTAGTTTTACTGACCCCCCTAGTCATTCCAGAACCACCTACATCAGCCTGGATTCGAAGATCCAGCCCTAGGCGCCGTGCATCTCCATCGGGATGCCTTAGAAGAAGAAGAAATTGGTGACTAGGCCGTCAACCACTGTCGATTCCTCTTGGTTGGGGATGGCGTAAACTTCTGGTCACTTCATGAAGTAATCCATGGCGATCAGGAGACATGTTTCCCCTGTTGCTGTCTGGGAAAGGCGCAGCAATGTCAAATGCGATCCTCTCAAAGGGTGCTCCAACACTGCTGGTGCATCAGGCCCCGACTTCTGGTTCTGGGACCTCGACTGGTGGCACAGATGTCGCCCCTTAAGTGCAGCCAATAGTAATGGACCGGACCTTGTCGATGGTTCTTTTATTCCCTAGGTGTCCTCCGGACGTGCATCCGTCCATCTCCGTCATCACAATACAAAATGACGCAGAATATTCTACTAGCACCACCCAGCTCTCAGCTTACATGAAAAATGATTCAAGAACAAGAACCCAAGTCGATGCACAGTGGCCATTTATACAAGATGTGACTTGAGAAAATTTTTATTCAACTTCATTTTAATCTGTCCTAACACAGTATATCAATGTGACAATTTTGTATTTTAAATTTACTTACAGCATTCTACAATAATAACCCCTATATATCACATCAAAGTGGCAACAATTTCGGCTGATAACAAATACTGACATTGATGTATTGGGATCCCATACAACTGGACATTTTTATACACTACATGTAACCAGCCTCTTTAAGTTTTGCATACCATTGGACTGATGATGGTCGTAACGACCAAAACTGGTAGCCACTAACGCAATAAAAACAATTTTGCATTCGATTGAGTACATATACATTTTATTTTATTATTGTATTTAAAACACAATGCGATGCCCTCTATTAAAATTAAAAAAAAGAAACACATACACTCATTCAAGATCACCTAATCTACAGGAAAGGTAGAACTGAATCAATCTTGCATCATCAATTAACAAGAACAGTAATTAAATACTATCACTTTTATATTTTATATAAACAAGATAACATAATGCATTTTAATAAATTACTAGATACAATAGTTAAAGAAAATAGTATACAGTCACAATTCACATAGATTACATTATACAACACTAATAATAATAATAATAATAATAATAATAATGAGTGTTTATATCAGCAAGCAAACCAAGAGAACTGCACATTGTGGCACTCTCCAATATGTACACTTAGCTGACAGAATGCCAAAATGGCTGTCCATGCAGGATGGAAGTCAGGTCCACAAATTCACAAATGTGGCTCAGTAGAATCTGCCTCCATTTGCACTACACTGGGCAGAACAATCTCTTCAAAATGAAGTTGTGTATGTTAATATCTGTTCCATTTCTGTGTGAGTATTGTCATATCTGCCATCCAAAGTTTCATGCCATACAGCATCATTTAGGAAGCCATGATGCATCATGTAAAGATCAATGGCAACTAGATACCTGACTATTTTGAAAAAGAAGTTTGCTTTTAACACATCCACTGCCAGTAGGATTTGTTCATGGGGTTTTACACAACGTCCCAAGCTCTCAAACATGGAATTGTTTTATGCATTATGACCCAAACTATTTTGTTTAAACATAAGAAAGGAAAGTCATTAGAGGAGACACAGAGTCCACCAACAGACTCAAGTGTCTACTCTCTATAAATTCTCTCTTGCAGAAAAAGTAACCATTTTATGAGTATGGATCAAGTGCTGTGTACAGATTTTATTATTACTTAAGACTACATTTGCTATTGCTTTTAAACTACTTCTACTAACTTCTCACTTCTTCCGTACCGTCATGTCAGAGAATGTCACTCCATGCTGTCTCAATATGTGTTTTATTCTTTACCAGAACAAACACAAAGACACATAACCAGTGAATATGGAGAGATGTCAAATTGAAATATTTGAACAAAGTAGCAATACAACCACAGTGATATGTTCATTTGTGTCCAGTAATATGGTCAAGCATAAGCCAAACAAGATGTGTGGACAAATACAAAGTTATCAGTTAGTTAAATCCTCATCACAAGGTTCCTGTATTGATAACAAATTCACAGTCCAGCTCCATGAAACACTTGGTTGTCTGTGTCTGTGGCCGATCAGCTGTGAGCACTTGGTGCTTGTGTGGAGCTGAAGTCAGGCACAGTGCTGGGTAATGCTTATATCTTGTGACAAATTTTGTTAGAAACAAATCCTATTAAACTCCTGCACATTATTCACCAAATCCCATATTTTGACCACAAACTTGTTGTTTGGTGTGTTGAATGTGTTACAAGAACAACATATAACACTGACAAGAGTTAATCCACAAGTGTCTGGCCTCTCTTTATGCATACTTATTTGGAGAAATGATCCGAAAGCAAAAATGTCACACATATTTTCAACAAAATTACGTATCTGTCCATGGAGCCTCAAAAAATGTGAGATTTGAGGTTCTCATTGCAGTGACCATGAAGATACTGATTTTCTGTGATGTTGTGTAGTTTGGGGAACATGTACGCATGTTTCAGAGGAGCCCGCTGCCTCCATCATCAGGACTGATGGGCATAAAATGATCCTGTGAAATGGTGCAGTCCACATACATACTAAGCTACACAGAACTGCATCAAAAAATACAAGTATTTTCAGTGAAGGAACCACGTTTGATTAAGGAATGATCATTGTAAGCCTGGACATATGTTGTATATATCTCTAGTTAAATTTTAAACAGAAAATTTACAGGAAAAATTACACACTTGGAAGGTATGAAAGATTTAAATGAAGGAGTGTGTGCCAGAAATCACCAGGGGCAATTTTCGGTCCATCACAAAATATACCGTCGCCATGAAATGCGCTTGAATGTCTTAGAAAATCACTTTCTACAGCCACAACAAGCTCGTCTGGTAGCCGCTGTACACATGATTGTTAGCTTCCAGCATCGCAACCATTAAGAGTTGATGTGGTCAACGAATGCTAAAACACAGTTCTCAAAAAGCGTCTCGCAACATGTTTGGCATCAGAGTGTGTTAACATCAAACTTCTGTACCTTGGTGAAAAAAATTTTAGCCATTTCCACTGACTTACCAAGTAAATCTATTCATTTTGCTTTGAAAGAATACTGAAAAATAAAACCCTTACATCTGAAACTTACACTTGTAAAACCAATACAAGGTTTTATGTCTATATAATGGCAGTAGGGGACAGCCAGCAATCCGCTGTTGTAATTATACTTTGTAATTAAACAAATATACACAATTACTGTACATGATAATAGTAAATACGGCTCTGCATTTACAACCTCTTTTCAGCACCTTTGTCTCCCAATATGTCAGTACTTACATCCTTCTTCATGTCTACAGTGGCCCCTGTTCCAAAAAATAATTTTTCTGTCACTATTTCGTCCAAATCAATTGTGGAACACACACTCAGTTTAAAGAGAGTCACAGATTGGAAAAACACACACCACTGAAAACAGTTGAGTAGACAAAATTTCAAATATTTTTCATGTGCTACACAACTATAAGAATTAGGCAGTACACTGTATCATATCACAACACAACACAATTCAAAATTTAAAGACAACCTGATTTCCAAATATTATTTCAAAATTACCATACTTTTAAAACAGGGATATAGGTCATACAGTTTAACACTTGATTGTGTGTGGTATCGACTGCGATGGCTTTTAAGGTATTTTATACCGAACACGAGTTCAAGGGGCAAATGATGTTTACTTTATTTGTTACTGACACACAGTATTTCAGCAATGATTGAAGAACTGCTAACAATACGAGACTGAAAACACTGAGCTCAGATTCCACGTCTTCGGAACAGCTACTAGAAAATTTTACGACACGCAAATTCGTCTCACATTACTGGGGAAAAATATATCAACAAAAGTATATTCGTTTCTTTAACCTCAGTTAATTTCAGTCATTTACAATTTCATAGTTATACACAAGCATAAGCATCATCTCCGTGTGTGCAGAACAGGGGCACGAAAGTAAAAACTCCTTGTATTCTTTACACTGTAAGTAGACATTATTATGTTCTAACAGATTATAAGAATATTTTATCTAAGCAAAATTCTGTGACTTCTGATATCTGTGCGTAAGTTAGTGGTGCTATGATAATTTGACAACACAGACAAGAACAACAAGATAAATTTAAACAAGGGCCTGAATGATACCTAAAATTTTTTTAACTAAATGTAATGTGACATAAGAGAAATCTGAACTGTTAAGAGATTATTTGAAAACCTGACTTGATACCAACTGCCTGTAGAAGACACGGTCATTTTGGAAGAAAAATAAATTGGACAGTATATACATGAACACTAAAATTGGCTTCATTTCTACTTTTGTAAATACTACACTACAGACATGCCCAGTTTCTTCACAATTCAGTAAAAAGTGACAAATACAGTATCTGAGAGAATGAAAATAGTTACACAAATCATTTGTTTCATAACAAGTAAAGAAGGGAACAATATTAGTTTAATTGTAGATCCAACTTTAATTTTTCACCCATGTACAGACTGTTATTATTGTTCAAACACAATATCATTGTGTCATTTGTTTTCAATGTAAACATTTTTTCACATTACCATAGTACAGGCTGTGTTCATAAACACACAGACAGTCATCACTGGAATGCAGCAAAAGAAAACGTATGTACTTAATCTTATGTATACTGGACCGTGCATCATTGTGATAGCTGAAGAGTAAAAGACCAACTTGATATCACTTGCTATTTTATTTCACTTCTTATGTACTCAACATGTTTCGGACATGTCAATGTCCGAAACATGTTGAGTACATAAGAAGTGAAATAAAATAGCAAGTGACATCAAGTTGGTCTTTTATTCTTCAGATATGCAGTTAAGCTGTACCAACCACTTCTGCAGAATGAGTTCAAAACATCTATGGCTTTACTTAGAACTATCACTTTGAAAGGGTTAGAACTGAAGTAGTTTTACAGATTACTATTATTTGGTGTGTACTTTATAAAATTAAAGTTAACATTCCTTAGAAATCCGCTGCACAGTCTTTGGTTTTGTTTCCTAAAGAAACTCATTTAATAACCATATTTACAGAGACCTTACACAATATGCCCAATCATTCTCTTCCATTACCACAATTAAAGTTACTGAGATGAGTCAGTGAAGGTTAACACCAAATATGTTGCTTGTAAAGCCCCCCCATACATCAAAAATTAAATAAATTCATAACAGTGTCCATTCTCTGCCATTGAAAACATAACCTGAACGCCATTAAGTGTTGTTACGTCCAGATCCTTGAAAAGAGCAGATTAACACCTCATGGTTAACATTCCATCTCCGTGCATTTTGCATAAAATATTCGTGAGTATCGGGTACATTTTACTAAACCAGTGACTTTCACGAGAGAGACCTGCACCATTACATCAGCTGTTCCTTGGCTAAATGGGTATATATATATATATTTTTTAGCTGCATGGCTACATCTGTCTTCTATGTTTTCAAACACATCAAATTATTTAAGGCATATTTTGTATTTTAATACATTTTTTCCAAAATAAGCTTCACATCATTTTCTGCTTATTGTCCCTGTCAATATCAAACATTCTGCAGTTATGATAGTCATTCCTCTCATTCATAAAATAGATTAAACTTTGAAAATGTCTTTTAATTCTTCTGGGTAATCCAATGCCATCAGTTCCTGTAACAAGTGAGACCTATTCTACACCCACCGCATTGCTGTTGGTGCGTAAACCATCCTGGGAGAAAAACTGCCCAACCGGGTACAAGGGCAACATGACAGCTATATAGCTATACATCTATTCAAGATTCATATAGAACCCATTTATAATGTAATGCTACAAATGTAAATTTACCTGCATGAGTTACAATAGGCTCAGTACAAACAATGACAACAACAACAACAACAACAACCAAGATATGGCCGAAATAAAATAAAATGTATTAATAACAATCAACAAATGATATGGACAAACACATTATGAAAATATTCCTGCTTAATTTTCAGAGTTAATTTCTGTTTTGTGTAAACAAAGGAGAATATACACACGATGAAGTTGAACAGTTAATTATCTGCGGAAATAAATCTGATCAGACTTATTAACATTCTATACGATTTGTATCAAGACTGTACATAAAAGCTGACTTTTATGCACTTATTGAAAGACTCTGTAATCCCATTTCGTTTTAATAGCAAAATCCATTTTATAGAGAGCACTGAAGGAGCAAGATTTACATAGCAAAATGTGTACACCATACATACAACAACATATACATACCTACGTGCAACCATTAGGCATCAACAGTCCACAATTTAATTTTCTTTCACTCTATGTGTCATTATAAATGGGTTGTACAGTACCAGTGATCGCCAATAATCCGACGTGCCAGTAACACAGCACAGCAGCATAACCATATTAGTGTTAGTAAATTCTACACAATACTTGCACTTACAGTGTCCCTTCTCCCCAGAAGTGACATGTTACTGCATATATGACTAAATCCTGCAGTCATGTGTTATCGACAAAACGACTGAATGTCCTATGTTATAATTTCTTACAATCAATTTTGACTCACAAAATAACAGAAATCTAAATGTGGTTTCCCACATTGTTAACTGATTGCTTTGTTTATGAGAGCTGCTTTCGTAACAATACAGACTGCACAGTATCTCAATTACAAGTGACAAATTTCGCTTACACGTAAATGACAAGCAAGCCTCAGTCCATCGTCTATACAGCTGACTGGGTCTTCACATTTCAATGACAAGTGTTTTCACAATGCAGGTATATGAACATCCATAACTTCTGTCACCAGCATTCTCAATGCTACAGAATGAACTTAAACGAACGTTATTGCACAAACCGCCTGTACAAAGCCCCTGATTCGTTTTAGCATTCCAAGTAATGTTTGAACAAGGTATGTCACAGCCTTTCTGCGGCTGTGACATGTATATATAGAGGTCTACTAGCTAATTTGTTGCTGTCCCAACAAACGGAAACAAAACAAGAACTTGCGTGCTGATAGCGTGACTAAACATCACTGTCTGGATCCGTCTCACTTCTCGGTTGACCGAAGTTCCTTGTAATACTCTCAGACATGTACCGGATGTTAGCCAAGTTTATGTCTGTGTCAGTCGCAACAGCCGCAAAGTAGTCTATTCTGTCCAGATCAGACACACTATCTGGTAATGCATTGATATCGTCATCTGTCCTGTAACAGTTATCGTATTCTGAGTCATAGAGGGCACTAAGTGAATCTAAACTCATCATCGCGTCCGAATCAAATATTCTTGATGAAGCGCGGGAAGACATGCTCGTGTTGTCGTCCATGTCTCCATCATGTCCTGCATCATTGAACACTGAATTCACATCACTCAGGGCACCTAAACAGAATGATGAATCTGAATCAGCAATGTAGCAACAATATTAGTAAAAGAAACTTCCGCTACAGATTTCATTGCAGACAGACATAATGGTAGTAATACTTGCCATCTGTTCGTACAATGTCACTATCCACATACAAATGTGGGACAAAGAACATCACCTGATTCATCAAAATCACAGTTTTAATCAATGTTCTTTCAAACCTGTGCAACAACCATCAGTATTTCAGCAGTTCCCTGTATTTCTTTCTCAATGGAAATAGTTATGACCCATAATTTTCTATTTATTTCACAGACTCTAACATTTAAACAGTACAAACTTTCAAATTACCAGCTATGGAACCCTTCCAGCCTCATATTCAATATCTACTGGGGCCTCTTTCCTCAGAGGTAAAGTGGTAGGAAATTAGGCTAAACAATGACCTCCACCTAGAGTCAAGGTCATGAATAAGAGGAGTTTCACCGCTAGTCCCCTACAGTCCAATTCCTGTATTTTGAAACTTGCAAGGCCATAAAGTGAGGAAGGATGAAGGAAAGGGAAGGGGGAAGGTTAGGTTAGGTTAGGTTAGTACCTGTTTTATGGCACAAGACGTCAGTGAAAAGTACCAGTCCCAAATACATTGATAGGAGCCAGCACAGTCACTCTGATGAAGGTGATAAATGCTTTTGCACAGACAGTAGCTGCAGAGCCATATGTTCTTGCCAGGCAAGTACCCACGCCAATCTCCCCGCATCCCGTAAATAACTTCCCAGTCTCTAGTTACTAGAACTGAAGAGCACAACTTCACCTGCTACTTTTTACTTTTATGGCCTGACTTACCCTCAGCATCAGTAAGCCCTGTCTCATTCAACATGGACACATTCTCTAGGGCAGGATCATCAGTTGTGTAGCCTGTGGACTCACGGTCAGCAAGAAGTGGTTCAGAGGCAGCACCTTCGTCGTCATCATCATCATCGTCGTCTTCTTCACTCCATTCTGACTGGCTCGTCTCACCACCAAACACATTTTCTTGTTGCTGTTGTTGCTGTTGTTGCTGCTGCTGTTCCTGTTGTTGCTGTTGTCTGGCTGTTTCCTCTAGAATTCGCTTTACCTCTGCCTCCTAACAACAAAGAAGCAATGGGGAAGAAATATTTAGAATAAAGGAAGGCTACAGATTGCATTACTACACTGAAGTATTCTTACTTAGGATTTCATATTATTGTCACGCTATATGGCAATATACCCATATATAAAGTATGGTAACTCCTCTTGTCAGCAGATGTGTATGCAGGATGGTACTTCCTATTGTTAGCAGATATGTGAGCAGTAGGTCAGTTCCTGTCAGCAATATATATTAAAATTAATTATATATGTCAACACTACCTTTTTGTTAAAACATAACGCTACATGTTTCGACCCACCAGTCGGTCATCTTCAGGCCTGCATAGCAAACTGATGGGTCGAAACATGTAGCCTTATGTTTTAACAAAAAGGTAGTGTTGACGTTTAAAATTAATTTTATTATATATTTATTCTAGCACTTTGTGATGCCTTCTTTCAAGTTCATAGCCTGTCAGCAATATACCATTCCTGTTGCTTATCATTTGAACCCCTTACCACTGTTTTTATTTTCCTCACTACTGCCAGCTAGAACTTAATTTGTGAGAAAAGACACTTCGTGTGGGAAAACGTAGGACTTCCTGCTACCTGTTGCTCCCATAACGTAAAGGTGAAAGTTAAAGTTCACCCCAGAACAGGCCACAAAGGTCCAACGGGCTAGATGGGGGTGGGTGGTCAACTCAACGCCCCGGCCGTTTTACCCCCGGTAAAGACTCGGTACCCATTGTATGGGAGGCTGGGTGGGGCCCAGGGCCAGCATGGATGGGTGCAGAAAATCTCGCCCCCACCGGGATTCGATCCCCGGACCGTCCAGCCCGTAGCGAGTCGCTATACCGACTGACCTGCTGTCCCTATATGGAAACTACTTGAAAAGAGATTAAACAATGCAAACAGTAAAGATATAACCTTCAACATATGGAGATAAAGTGAATGCCAGAGGACTTCCAAAAGTGGACAGGAGTTAAATGAAGAAACTTTAGATATAAAGGTCTGAAGACAGTGCTGTAAGTACAAACTGTCAGAATGATGTAACGTAATACACTACTATCTCTCTAGAAATTTCTTTGCAGCCCAAATTTTACACAAAAAATATGGAACTATGTGCAAACAGAATTATACCACCTACATTTCTGCATTACACAAAACCCCATTCAATTTAAGTTAAATTATAAGACAAACAAAATTAGTTTTACAATTTCTGTCCACTTTACCATGTTACATTCACTATCATAAGAGAACACAGCACACAATGTAATTGTGTCTTCTGTGAAACAACTTGACAATGCCACTTCAGTATTTCTTCCGAATTGTATAAAATAGGCAAAACAGCAGACTGGTATACACACATCAAAACATGTTCGACTGCTATAATAAAACCAACTAGATGCACTAATTTGTGAAATTTATTTTTGGAATAAAACTACATGTTTTGGACAGTTCCTCTGTCCATCATCAGGAGTTTTTCACCGTGCACACAGCAACGGTATATGTCATACAGGTATGCTGACAGCTTGCAAGCAGGATCAGGATGGAACGGATCAGAAGCCAACTGAGTTCCGTTCTGATCCTGCTTGCAAGCTGTGTATAACATATACCACTGCTGTGTGTACAGTGAAAAACACTTGATGATGGACAGCGGAACTGTCCGAAACATGCAGAATTTTATTCCAAAAATAAATTTGAGAAATTAGTGTATCTAGTTGGTTTTATTATAAGAATATGATTTGTCATGTTGTATGCCAGAAGAGATTCTATATATATATATATATATATATATATGCTCCTGTGCGCTCAATCCAAACTGAACAAACCAAAAGATACTGAAATAATCTAAAATTAGTTGCACTCAACTATACTAAACAATAATAAATATACCTACCAGTTCTTCATCCCCAGACTTTTGAATGCAAGAAGAAGAGAGCATATTAAAATAAAAATTATTTCACAAAATACTTGAGGATTTTTAGAAGTGAGAGTGAATACACACATACTGAAAACCTCTACAGTCAATGCAGAAGACTGTACCTCACTTTTTTGTTACTCTAATTAAATGTCAGACAGTTATGGATGATACTGATCTACATTGGGGATCAGTCTCAGACTCCCACTATGTTAATCTAAAGACAACACTCCACATTTACATGTAAACACATTGCAAAATCTTTTGAAATTTGACAATGTTTTATAAAGTATATTAGCATGAGCATTTCTCAACAGTTATCACCTCAATACTGGCAGTAATATAAGCTAATATATGATTTTAAATAATTCACCATACATGATAAAATGTACACAGAATATGGAATGAAAGTTTGTGGAAACTGCTGATATTATATCATGTCTTTTTAGTATATACTCTAAATATTACATGGAAAGATGAGTTTTATATTATCTTCATTCTTACGTGTGTCTGTCATCATTACAAGAGATTATGAAAATGTGGTTAGAATTTTAAGCCAATAAAAGCCACCTCATATTATCTTATAATAAAAACCAACGAGATGCACTATTTCTCAACTTTATTTGGTAAAGAACTCTACATGTTTCAGACAGATTTACTGTCCATCATCAGGAGTCTTAATATTGTATTCACAGCAATCGGTATTTGTCATACTAATTATGTTGACTGTCTGTTAGCAAGGTCAGGATGGAGTTCCATCCTGACTTCGTTAGCGGACAGTCCAAAACATGTAGAGTTCTTTACCAAAATAAAGTTGAGAAATAGTGCCTCTCATTGGTATTTATTACAAGAATATATCACGATGCACAGTCCTCTGAATGTCAAACACCCCATATAAGTAAGGTAAATCAGTCCCATTACAGGCCCAAGGTGCCCAGAGGGTTCCAGGAAGTTAAGGTTCCCAGATTACGTAACAATGGCCCAGGATGGTAGTAAGGTTGTCAGCCTTATGCACCGGCCGCTTTTACCCCCAGGAAATACTCCTGGTACTCATTTATGTTAGAGGCTGAGTCGACCCCAGTGCCATAGTGCGATCGGAAGGATTATGTCAATGAAAAATTCCAATGACACCATCTGGAACTGAACCAGCGACCTTCCGATTTGTAGCATAGCATCTAAACCACTGTACCCCATATAAGTACGTACAATTTCCCACATGATGGCCATGTGAACATTGTGTGTTGGACAGACACCACTTGTACACAGTGCACAAATTGGAGTGCCAATTTGTGTTCAGAGAGCACAAGTTGCATTACTATTTAAGAACAATATGGCACATGCTTGGAACTTGCACTTAGCTCTTGCCCTCGTAAGGCAATAACACTTGCTACAGAAAGCATGTGGTTAGGTCATAACTGCAACAACTAAGAGACATATTTTATGTTAACTATTACAAGCATAGTCGTGGCGTAAGAATTTCAAGTTGACTCAGGAAAATTTAATGTAGTGATAATTGTTCCTACTGTAAATGCAGAGATAATGGTAACTAAAGTATACAGTTATTAACTGACTTTTGCGAGCCTCACCAAAAAGACTACGAAATTTGAAAGAAAGATGTCACAGAACTCTTTGCTTCTAGAAAGAAAGGGCCTATGCATTCAGATATCACAAAATGAGGTGTATTGTCTATGACAAAAAAAAAATAATTAAAATTATGAACTTCAAATTTGACCTTAAAAATTACTGCCATTCTTTACGTTATTTTCACATTTCATGAAAGACATATCATATGGCACGTTAACGAGAAAAGTTCCCGATAACATGTATTTCACAATTATCACAGATTTGTTATTCACCAATTAGAAATATGGATCTCAAGTTTATTGGACCGTGCATCATTGTGATAGTTGAAGAATAAAAACCAACTAGATGTCACTTATTATATTTACTTTACTTCTCAGATACTGCCAGCAGCCCGGATACCACCCTAGTCGAACCGCACCCTAACTCCAACACACAGCAATCCAAGAACAATACAGCCAATCTGGTAGTTCAACAACATAGTCGCAAAACTCCTGAATATGGACATATTAATGCCCGAAACATGTTGAGTATCTGAGAAGTAAAGTAAATATAATAAGTGACATCTAGTTGTTTTTTTATTCCTCAATTAAAAATATGGACTTCAGTTTCTAATAACACAAGTGTGATATTTAAACAAATAACTACTTCGCTTTACACCTCTCACCTGTCTTTCCACTTCCTCCACTATCCTCTTCTCCTCAAGTTCAAAGCTTTCAATTTCAGCATTCTCTCTTTTCTCGTCTTCATCTTCGACAGTATCACTCTCCAGGTTCTCATACTCACTCGTTTCTTTCCCAGGGCTTCTGTGACCACAGATATGAAATAAACATCATTGCTGCAACACTACATACAGCACTGAACCAACTGATATTCCCACCATAACTATCAAGATTCAAAACAGTATCTGGCATCATTTTCTTTGAATTTGGATATTACAAAAGACTCATATCAGTACTTTATAAGAATTACTCATTCTAAGGGTTATTAATTTCTTAAACTAATTATGCCAGTATCTCCGCCCCCCACCTCACATACATATCGTGCATCTTGATATTATCAAAGTTTTATTTATTCACCAACTGATGCACTAGTGGGTTGTCTTAAAAAGCAATATCAAAATTTACATTGACACACCTCTGACATGTTTCAGTGCATTTTACACCAACATCAGGAACTGTATTAATTTGTGCTTACTGAAGTTACAATTTAAATATTTGGGAACAACTTTAACAAATCAAAATTCTATTGCAGAAGAAATTAAGACCAGATTGAGGTCAGGAAATGCTTGCTATCATTTGGTGCAGAATCTTTTGTCTTCCAGGTTGCTATCCAAGAAATTAAAGATTAAGACATACAGAACTATAATCTTGCCTGTTGTTTTGTATGGGTGTGAAGCTTGGTCGCTGACATTGAGGGAGGAAAGGAAGCTGAGGGTGTTTGAGAACATGGTGTTGAGGAGAATATTTGGACCGAGGAGGGATGAGGTAACAGGGGAATGGAGGAGAGTGCATAACGAGGAGCTAAATAATTTGTACTCCTCACCCAATATTGTGCAGGTGATAAAATCGAGAAGAATGAGATGGGCTGGGCATGTGGTACATATGGGTGAGGAGAGGGGGGTGTATAGAGTCTTGGTGGGGAAACCGGAGGGAAAGAGACCACTGGGGAGACCTAGGCGTAGAGGTGTGGATAATATTAGGATGGATCTCCAGGAGGTGGGATGTGGGTATATGGACTGGATTGGGCTGGCCCAGGATAGAGACAGGTGGCAGACGTTTGTGAGTGCGGTAATGAACCTTCGGGTTCCGTGAAATGCGGTTAATTTCTTGACTAGCTGCAAACCAGTTAGCTTCTCAAGAAGGACTCTGCACCATGGAGTAAGTAAGTAAAGTTAAAGTTGTTAAAACAGTCCATTAAAATACATCAGTGTGTGGTTATGTGGCTGCATTTATTAGGTCCTTACTGGTGTATGTACGTATGTTGCACTGTTCAGCAGTAGACTGTAGACAGTAGGCAGTAGACAACACACTAGTGCATCAGTTTGTGAATAAATAAAACTTTCATAATGCCAGTACAACGTTTTGGTACTTTAACGACACGTAATTCTTTCACAACCAACACATTAAAACTAGTGCCTTACTATTGTTATTTTAATTACACAGCTATAAGAAATCATTCTCCTACAACTGTTATACAGTGAAAAACTCTGCTATCTTAACATTGTAGGACGCATAAAACTATTTTTATTGTTACACCGTGCATGTTGTCAAGTTACTCAATTATTACACCAACCACTGCACATATATAAAATTTATAAAATTTACACATTAAAACATTAAAAATGCTCCGACATGTTTCGGTCCTAAGACCATCATCAGGGAGTTATATATTCCTTGCTAAAGTCACACTAGAAATAGTCACAGATTTATTTCGTTGTACAAGTTGGGTGTTGTGGCAGCATGCCGTGTTGTGTAATGTTATGTTGCGAAGAGTTCCCTGCTACAGATGTGCATTCTGTGCTTCGTTGCGTGATACTGCACATCCGTAGCAGGGCACTCTTCGCAACATAACCTTACACAACACGGCATGCTGCCACAACACCCAACTTGTAAAACGAAATTAATCTGTGACTATTTCTAGTGTGACTTTAGCAAGGAATATATAGCTCCCTGATGATGGTCTTAGGACCGAAACATGTCGTAGTGTTTGGAATGTTGTAATGTGTAAATTTTATATATGTGCAGTGGTTGGTGTAATAATTGAGTAGCATAAAACTATATTTGATAATTTTATAATTTGGAAGTTCTGGGACAGGAAGAGTATCTTCAGTCACATTTATACCAGTGACTGTACATGTTTCAAACATTCCTAAAAAGATTATGAGGTATAATACCATGCAATGCAATCTTCACAGCCTCTCTAACATATTCTCCACTCCTGAAGTTACAATATTTTAGTCAGCCCCACATCCATGGCAAGAAGCAAAACTCACACAGTACTAGTTAGTGGGAAATGTTACCAAGACACAGCTGTTGTACAAGCAGCAACCAACATGCCAGAACACCACCACGCTCAGCACCAAGTCTCTGTCCACCCACATTTTAGGAAAATGCTGGTGTAGATGAGCAATTGCTTCCCTGTTCACATCTCGCCTCATGCAACACCTTCAGATATGTGTAGGATACTTTACTAGCCAGAAATCTTCCAACTATTTCTCTTTCATGCATTTCCGCTGGACCTAACTGGCTTTCAGCCATGATGGTGACTTCCACGTGTAAAACTTCGATTTAGTTTTGGGATCACATAATAATTGGCTTTATCAATCTTTTGCAGTGGGTACAAATAGTTAGTGCTGCGTTAATGAGCTCATCAAATGCGTTTCTGTGACAGCATTCACGCTATGATGTGTCAGCAGACGTTATGCCCTTTCACATTCCTATTGAGAATGGTGTGCCAATGATCAGCTGATATTCTATTTCTCTAACCATTTCTACCATCCTGATGATGATCAAAGTATGCAGTCTCCTCTACTGACCTCATATTGCCCTCACTCTGCAATGTTGTAGCCCACCCATTTTGCTGCCCATTTTCCAAAAATTTACAACTGTCTTTTAACCTCTGATGCTACTGCAACAACTTGGACAAGGATATCACTCATTTGTCATAACTTTCTGAAGTGTTTACCATTTTCCTGGTCACTCACAAGATGACGATGTAGTCCAGAGCTCAAGTTGATCCATTTTCTCACTGGAGAACATTCCAAGCTTTGTGCTGTTCTTCGATTAACGGCAATTGAAATATTCCACACAAATATTCCACACATACATATGAAGCATGCATGTTCCAGCCTATCCACGAATGTTGCTATATCTGCTTGGGTTCCAGAACATTTTGAAGGTTTGTATACCCAGACAGTCAAATTTGTTTGTTTTATTTTGCAGAACTTTGTCCTGCATGTTTCAACTGCAAATGCCATCACCTTTGGAGGAATACTTTTCTATATTTTGGAACAACATTGCACCATTCCCACACAGTGACTTCATCATACCTACTATTAACTCATCATACAGCTATATCATACTCACCCAAAATCTGATACTATCATCAAACTGAAATACTTTTTCTTAACATACTGTTTTACAAATTTGTAATGCTTCTTAATTAAATTCAGTTCTATTCTCTTCTTACAGTTGTCATTTGTGAGATCTGAGGTTTTCGTACTGGTGTTATTGAAGAATTAAAACGTTCTGGAATATAACCCTATATCACATATGAAGTAATATGTTGAACAGTGAGACAACAGGCAGCAAAAACCTGAACATTTGTCATGGAGCTGCATAACATTTAGAAATGAAATAATTCATAACACTAATCACTATCCGTTACTAATTACGAACAAAGTATGATTAAAATATTACCTATTGCAGCCAAAAATTAACCAATAAACTACACAGCAATGATGTGGTACACACTGACATGAGGCAAATAAACAGTGCTGCCAACAATTTAGAAATTCAAAACATATAATAACAATAATAATGCAGCAGATAAATAATGCCCATGTTACTGCATAACTACATTCAGTTATGCATAGAGAATTAGTACATTAATATTGACAAACTTTTCACACATTATATCACAGTTATTAAGAAGTGAGTTCATCATTTCTGGGCTCATGGACGTCTACTGAAATATGTATTTAGACTTATCAACTAATGTATTTTCTAATGACTACACGGGCAGCAGCATCACATGTATGGAACTGTAGAGAATAAACAACTAACAGCAGGAACTGTACTTCAGCTTTTAGCAAAGAATTGTGAGTGCAATTTGAGGTTGTCACAGCACCGTTAAACAGAAATTAAAGTATGCTGGGATACAAATCCATACTGATCGGGTAATTACCAAACTTCTATTTTAAAAAGATAACAATAAGCTGTGTAACTTATATTAAAAGTGTCAACAGCGAAAACGTGAACAATTGTTTATTTATGACTGACCATACGTTACTGTGATATTATCATAACAAAATTACATGCAGACAAACATAGATATAGCACCCCTTGATAGCAGATTCCTTCACTTTGTGCCAGTGAATGTCTGTTAACATTAATTCCCTATTTATACAGTATTATGATTTCCTGTCACCCTCAATATACCATCACAAACACTGGCAAACAGTGGCATTATATTGGGGCTTGACTGCATTTCACATTTTACAGTTAATGTCAATAAATATCAAAATTAAAAAAAAAAAAAAAACATACATAATAGTTTTAGCTGCCAGAGTTGAATTTCACAGCACCAAAACACGCAATGCTCCTGCTCATTAAATGTCACTGCATACAACAGAGAAACACCACAGACTAAATACATTTCTGTAAGGTCTATAGATGGTAGCTGTCACATTCCATACTGTCACCATCTTCTTACAGAAACTCAGAAAGCATACAGACTGATATTAGCAAAGACTGATACACAGTGTGAGTGACAAAGCACACATACTGGTCTGCCAGGCTCTTAGAGCATCTAGTTACAAAAAGAACAGCAGCTTCTTCTAATTACTGTAACCCATAAGCAGCACGGTATAAACAAAGACACAGAATGAATGATAAAGAAAAAAAGAATGTGATGTTAAAAAGGAATAAAAACATAAGCAAGCAAGGAAAGCAAAGGACAGGAAAGACTGAAATTCAAAATGCAAAGAAAACATCACTAGAATGTGTTTGGATAGAGAACAACTTTACCAAACTTAATTAAGCCTTAGAAACCTGTTAACATTTACCACTTCTGAAGCTGGTTGTATTTAAATTTATAAAATATGGGCATAACAAATCAAATTTTAATTTTCTTCTCCAGTAAAGAAATAGTATATCACAAAACACATCTAATGAATCAAACATATTTAAAAATGGCAACAATTCTACACATAATCAAACCACATTACTCCTATTTTCTCGTTATGGTACACAATTTTTTTATAGTAAGTAGTGGCAAAATGTAAGAAATGTACATGCAGCAAAGGACTCTGTTCTTGTATGAAATGATGCCATGTCACTGGGTAATTGGCTCCTTATGTTTCCAAAGAACATAGCTCCTTCCTCTGCAAGGGTCCAGAGGTCCAATGCCGCATTCCTTCAAAATGTCGGAAACTGTTTACCAAGTGACGCCTATCGTACTCCCGAAGAACAGAGTCCTCAACCACACCACCGTGAAAACTTCAAGAGTTGCAATACAAATCAGTCTTGGGTAAACTTAATCTTCCCAAACAGATTCATAAAACTTGGGGGGGGGGAAATATGTTATATTACAAATATCAGCAACAGCTAAGGTTTCTAAACCAGAGACATCATCAGGAGTCACGGTCAGTAACAGAGACAAGTCATTATTACAGCTGGCCCGGCACTTCCATGATTCTCAAAGCCAGAAGAAACTCTATCCTGACCCCACACAAGGAGCAGACGACCACGCATGTGTGTGTGTGATGTGTGGGTGTGTGTTGACTCATTCCATGGTTTAACGTGTAACAGTGTAACACAGGGAAAGCAGTAAAAAGTTTCAGCCACAAACCAAGAAGCCAAGGGGTTAATAAATTGATATAATAATATGTAATTAATATGCAAAGACACTTCCAAATCCCACCATGAACCAATAAACCAAACCCAAAGTGGAGAGGAAGGGCTGTCTCAACATAGAATACAATAAGTCTGACTGATAAGATGCAACATGATCCACAGAAACATGACACAACTAAAAAATCACATCAGAAAATAACTGAAAAACACAAAGTATAAGATAAAACATGACAAAACGGAATAACTAAAGGTGGGCAGACAAAGTGCCTGTCCAGACAGAACTGGCGACTGTACCACATCACTGAATACAAGAATGAAAGAACTGAAAATATTGCAGCAAAGAAAAATTTTTTATGTTTATGTGCAAGTGTTCCGTGGGAGTTTTGGTGTAGTACATTGCATTTTGGTGCAGTACATTGCATTTTGGTGCAGTACATTGCATTTTGGTGTAGTACATTGCATTTTGGTGCAGTACATTGCATTTTCATAAGAAACATATTTCTTAATTTAATATGTTTCATAAGAAGGGGAAAAAATCTCACAGCAGTGATATTCAAAGATAATCAGCACATCATGTAGTCATTCAGTACAACTACATACACATATATACATATATGTGCTTTCTTGCAGTGTGGCCAAATGTGCAACATCGGTTAATATGGACTAAAGAGATGTTGATCGTTGAAAATGAAATGTATGCCACATAATATATTCTCAGAGTACAACCAACAAGGTGCAACTTCTCTCAAATTTATTTATTTCTGTAAGACGCTCTATATGTTTCAGACGGTTTTTCCGTCCGTCATCAGGAGCTCAAAACTGCACATACAGCGTCAGGTATTTGTCAGACCATGGTCTGATAAATACCTGACGTTGCACCTTGTTGGTTGTACTCTGACAATATATTAGCGATGCACAGACCTATGAATGTTAAATGTATGTCCCATAAATTTCAAAATGTTCCCAAAAAATCATTCTGCCTTTTTCAAAACTACTGCACATGAACTGAAGGCTTTCAGTGGAGATAAATTTAAGAATAAGCATTAATATTTTCTATACGTTAAAATATCCCTATGAAATGCAGAGCTACAATGTGACTTAACATTGACCTCAGATGCTTCAAACACATCAGTGCAGAAGATGTAACCACATGCAGGTGCGACTGGCCGCCAAGCTCAACATTTTGGCTGCGTATGTGAGTACAATACTGTTCGTGAATCTAATCTTTGTGATTCTGTGTGATTTGTCAGCTGTTGCATCATGTTGCACAGACAATGTTGGTATCATCAACCACCACCCAGCCAGAAAAGTGATCTATGTACGTACAAATCAGTAAAAGCACAGGAACCTTATGTATTGGTTGTATTATGTAAATAGCAGATCACTTTAATTTCAAGTGTCGATTGACTAAACAACATGCTCAAAATACAAACACAGTTTGTTTATCTATTGAATACATTAATCAGATTTGGGAATGACATGTTATCCCTTGGATCACAAACCAGTCCCAAAATTCAGTGGCCAGATAATTTTTCCTTGTCAAGACATTATGTGATCCATGTCATTTGTTCTGTATCGTAAAATAAACACACATAACCAAATTTCACGTCACCTACTGGTAATAACAAGTGATGTCTGTCAATTATTTACCATACAACGTATGACCATAAATGATCACAAGACAAATATTTAACTCGGTACAATAAGAACCAACAGGATCCTCTATTTATTTTCAATTTATTTCAATAATTAACCTCTACATGTTTTGAGCACACTTACTGCTCATCATCAGTAGGTACTACTCTGTATATACAGCAATCAGTATATGTCATGCTGAGAATAATGGAATTGTTTAAAATATTTGAGTATATATATATATGGGGACCGCGCTGGCACAGTGGTTAAGGTGCTGTGCTACAAATCGGAAGACAGCTGGTTCGATCCCACCTGGTGTCATTGGAATTTTTCATTTACATAAAATCCTTCCAATCGCACTATGGCCCTGGGGTCGACTCAGCCTCTAACAGAAATGAGTACCAGGAGCATTTCCTGGTGGTAAAGGCGGCCGGTGCGTAAGGCTGACAACCTTACCACCATCC
>Ga0123352_10002936_pt1 | contig 24230 bp, 24 predicted proteins | sample TergutLab28metaG_FD_89700 | JGI IMG/M metagenome (GOLD analysis project Ga0123352, IMG submission 89700) | Labiotermes labralis P1 segment gut microbial communities from Petit-Saut dam, French Guiana - Lab288 P1 | ecosystem: Host-associated > Arthropoda: Insects > Digestive system > Gut ...
GAGCATTGTTATGCCCCCCCTCCTCCCCCCCTGGCGTACGATGGTATTTGATGCCTGCGTCTTTTGTAGTTAAGGAAGGAAATCAAACTAAAAATGGACTTCAATTTGTCTATTTTGCCTCGTGAATAGTGCCACCTTTTCTTCCAGGGGATTACTCAACTAGATAGGTGACTGTTAGCTTCTCAAGAAGGACTCTGTTCAAGAAGACAGTCCTTTGGTTTTGACTGCCATAATGATATCTGAGCACTGAACAGTGTAGTGGAAATACCTTCACATCCACATAGCTGAGAATTACAGGACCTTGTATCCTGCAGACACTGGTTCATTTCTTTCTGAATATAGCATTGTGACAGGTATAAGTATACGTGGGTTTTACATACCTTTCATTACTTCATTGTTCACATGTTGGAAAGGGGTTTAAGTTATTAGCAGGTGGCATTCAAGTCTTGTACGGCTGAAACACACAAGGATAATATTAAAATGAATATTGTGGAAATACTTGGTTGAAAAGAACTCAGTTGAACTAGCTTGGGGTAGGATCTGCTGGCAAGATTTTTGGTTATGTCTTTGAAGTTTTGTTTCCATAAACTTTACAGAAGACATTTCAGGAGGATGCTAACTTATGGTTTTCTGGTACACAGGGATGCAAGTCATGTGCATTTTAACGTAGACCAATGCTGATCAGGGTAATAGTGATGTGACTACTGTACAGGTAACACTAGCTTCTGAGATATCTGTTCCCAAGACTGGTCAAATTAACTGAATGTTTGTTTCTCTAGCTCTCCCTGTATGACTACTGATGCTCATTTTTGTTACATAATTGGTTTTACTACCTGTAATTTTCACTGAAAAAATCATACATGGCTGTGTAAAGTGGAACTTCTGTTCAGTCAGAATTGTGAAATTTGGGGAATATCTGCTATTTATTCAGCAGCATTTTATGTTCATGTGACTGTGATTTCTTGTTGCAGTTATTCCTAAATTAACACCAGATGGCTGATAATGTCTTGACTACTAGAAAGCGGCAAACTGTAACATTTGTTACAACACTGTATACTAATTATGGACTGGTCCTTTTTGTTGTATTAATTGTTGTGCAGATTGTTTTACTACGTATAGGTTCACTTAAAATTGTAGTGTCACGTACAGTTGGTTTCCTCCATATTATAATTCCATTATACAGTATGTCAATTTTATCTTATCCCTGAGCATGGGAGCTTTATCACAAAGGAAGTCTGCATCTGCCAGGAACTTACGGCACTTCATGACTCTTGTATAAAATAAGATTAGTTGAATGGCATGTTAAAAACAGAATCTCAATTCCTGGTGGACTGAGGATTCCTATGTGATAAATCTCTTGTAAAAGCTGTCATGCTTGGGGATACAATAAAATGAACACCTGTACATAAAGAAAGTGAGCCTTAAATGAATTGGACAAGACTGTACTTAGTACTATGCAATGTAAGTAACATACTGAAGATTATACAAAAGTTTACATTGAGCTGTGCTTTATTTCTACCCATATTTTTTTGTGAACCAAATGAATCCATGAAGCAGAGTAGCTCAACAACAAATTCTGACCTGTGAATCCTGAAAATGGGTCAGCAGTCCTAGCAACTTATTGCTTCACAATTTAGTTGTCCTATTTTTTAATTATACTGGGTAACCTTACACAAGCTTGGTCAGAATTTTTGGCACTCGTAGATGTTGGTATCCTATGCTACAAAACAAATTGGCCGGCGGGTTGCACCATCTCTGACACAAAGGCTGAGTACTCACATATTTCTCTGAAGCAACCTATGCTTGGCAACATACATTAATACATTTTAAAAAGTATGGAGAATATTCAAATCAAACACATCTGGAGACTGTTCTGGGTGCATGATAGAAGCCATTAGAAATAGTTCCCACAAACACATCAACTGATGGATTCGCTTTGCAATGAACTTCTGACCTGCTGCTGTAACCATTACTACACCACTGCAGCCTTGATGTCTCTGACCGAAATGTATGGCCATTTAGAGCTTTTTGGAGGGGGGGCTATACATATGGAAATCACACGATGGTGGGTGGAGCATCTGGGCTGCAAGTGCCCTGGGCAGTGTTGGTCACATGAGGATAGTTCTCATGAGCATGCTGAGATGCTCTCTTGATAGTGGTATTAAGATAATGGAGGGTTCAACAATAGTGCTGTGCTTATGGTAATTTCAAGGTCCTTGGATGGTCAATGTCTTAGATTCACAATAGACAAAGAATCTTGTGGTGGTACATAGTTTCAAGGGCACCTAAGTGAGTTCTACGTAGAGGGGAACCAAGGTGACAAATGCATCAGTGCTAATGGGAATTATTCTTAATGGCCTCTTCTCTTTTGCCCTCACTCTCAAAACCTTCATACACAGCTCACTTGTAATTCTAAAATTCTGCTGTATTGGCTGTGCATATACTTATACATAAAAACCAGCAAATTCTTGATTACCCAATTTCTGGTTAACGTATTGTACCAGATCAGTAACAGCACCAATAGTATTTGAAAAACATTTAAATTATTGTCTTTGTGGTTATCACACTTTAGTTATCAATATTTTGGATGAACCTGCTCACTGCATTTGCAGGGCAGACAACTTCTGCATTTTGACACAATGGAATCTGGTGGGTTGGTTACCAGTGTCTTGGGGAAAACTGGTACTTTCATTTGCAAGGTAAAATACTTCTAAGTTATTGCACTGTGATATCTGGTATATGCTGGATGAAAATGTCTCATCTTCAGGGTGGAAGAATTATTTTGGATGACTGTAATCTGGTAGTTTGGTTTCCAATATTTTATGTAAAACTACTGTTTCCTGATGTAGTTTGGTATGTGGTTACCAGTGTTTCTGAGAAAATTGTTACCTCTATCTTTAACACAGATGATTTCTTCTGGGATATGAGATCATGTGATACAGTAGGGCTACCAACATGCTGAAGGAAACAGCTGCCTTGATTTTCAGGATAAAAGAATTCTGGGATATTACAGAATGTAGTCCAGCAGCTGATTACCATTGTTTTGGAGGAAACTGCTGCCTCCATAGTTAGGGGAGAAGACTTCTGTGTTATGACACTAGTCTGGAAGGTGGCAACCCTGCAGATGGAGGAAGCAGTTCCTCAGACATGGTAACTGCCCACCAGGCTACACTGTGCCACAAAGTCAAAAGATCATGCTATTAAATGTTCACTGCAGTGACAGCTCATAATTTTGTATTTAGAACAGGGGTACACAAACCTTGGACACCAGGTCACCATGGTGACTAAATATTGTTCAGTGGTGCCTAACATCTGCGGGACCTCCATATGGAACTTGTTACATGTCACACTTCCGGCACTAGAATTTGGAGATGGTTCCTAGATTTTTGGAAAATTTGTGCACCCCTAATTTAGCACACTTGTTGTTGGACTTCTAGTTTATAACTTTTATAATTACATTTAAGTATTTGCATACCTGTATCTAATGCTCATACTAACAATGAATGGAACTGTACCTTCACTTCTTCCTAGGCCTTCTTGTTGGGGTGCTTAGCCCTTTAAACGCCCAGTAAGATCTCATCTGCCATTTGCGGGCATTATTAGGAGCTCACCCTATTCTCCACCTTAGCAGGGTAAGGGTTAACTAAGAACAGGAACAACTCTTATCTTCCACCTTCATACCAGGCACACACACAAAAAAAAAGTAGCAACATTAGTCTCAGAACACTACAATATTTCATCATGGATCAGAACTTATAAGGCCTCCTCTTCTACTGCAAAGGTTCCTAACACCACATATCTCTTAGTATCATTATAGTTGTTTTATTTTACTTTCACAAAGAAGTTATTCAGTAAAGATTCTGTACACAATAAGACTGTTGGATATAACGTCAAGGTTCTGCACTGTTACATTGTTTGTAACTGATAACTTCCAAACAATGTTCACATAAAATATTTAGTTAATTTAGGGCAAATTTTTGTATCAATCTGCATATTCATGGATCCAATGCCTCATCATTTATCATCATCAAACTAAGAGGTGAAAAAAATATCTATGTGGCTGCCACTCTATACAAAACTACCCCAAAAAAAGTGGTATACTCTTCTAAGATGTACCAGCAGACATCATTTCAGAACACTGTTGTTCATGCCCCAGAAGTTACTGCCTGTTGTTATTACTAAATTTAGTAAACAGATTAAGAATTGCATTACAGGGGCTCTCAATGGCATAACAGAACACCAGGATCATGAAATCAGGTCACATGCTTCAAAATTAGAAACGGGATGCTGATTTTAGAAACTAACAAGTGATTCTTGCACCTATGCAAAATACTGTAGGCATTTGCAAGCATATCAACCTTCTCATGTTTTATCAAGTTAATCCAGGCCTTTTACTCTTCTGGGATCCTACACAGCCTAAGTTGGTAATTTGTTACTGATGTTTTTGGACACACTACTTGACCCCTGAAGATGGGACCAACAGGCAGTCATGAAACACTGGTAACCAATATGTTGTGTAACATCCCAGAAGATCAAAGGCCTCAAGTACACTGTAGCAGTAGCCCGCAATCTCACATAATCCTAGGCTGGTAACCCTTCTTAAATTCATTAATGCCTCGATACAAGAATCAAATATTCATGTTCTGTCTGTTCCAAGTTAATTAATTTCACCTTTCAAATATTATTTACTTTTGCTCCAGAAATGTCTACTAGTTCCATGCCTTATACTGTATGATTATCTGGACTTATTTTTACTTGGATCCTGTAACCACTGAATTTAGCCTCTTTCCTCTGATGTACACATCCTATCACTATTTACCTCTATTTCCTTAACTACTGATATGACTCTCGTATATAAAAAGAATCCTGCCCTCAGCCAATGATTTTATTCCCCTTTTATTCCCCTTCCCTACATAGAAAAAGTACAAACCTCTGCTGGTTCAGTGCTACCTCTTCCCCATCTGTCCTCCTGAACTTCACTCAATCTATTCACACTTCGCTAATTCTCTTGTGACTGTCTGTCTTCAGTGATCCTTAACTTAGAGGATAACGTCCTTGCCTAAATTAAGAAATGGTCTCTGTTACCAGTGAGAGAAGAGTCATCAGTAAGTACATACTGTGAATTTTTTTTACACGCCTTACAAATTCATTTTTATATATGTTATAAGTATTTGTGTAACTAGTTGCACAATATATCACTTTATACAGCTGTGGATTAGAGAAAACACAATATGTGACATCTGAGGTTCTCACGGAGGTGAATATTAAATTATGGCAATTGCAGCAATGTTGGTGAAAAACAGAAACTTTTTAACCAGAATTAGTAACCTGTCACCCCTTTCTTTGGTCACTTTTATGTAGGGTAAATGAGATGTTCTGAACACACAGTATTCATTCTCTGAGCCCATCATGTGAAACACTGCCAATAGTCATCTCAAAAATACAAAGACACTTAATTCTGAAATAATCTTGTACGCAGTAAATGCACCAATCTTGTGTCACTGAAGGTCCCTACCAAACACATCTGTATGTGTGCACACACCCTCAGACTCACACATTCTTTCAAGGATTTTGATGAACAATTATATATTTACAGCTACGCGTTTGTCAAAGAAATCACAGCATTCACCTTTTTCAGGTTGATATATATTTTGACATAACACACTCCACCAGGTACAATTCATTTTCACATTATGGACTTCTGGGAAATAACATAGTGTAGTCCAGTGTAGACATACTAGTAAATCTGAGGAACCTACTGAAGATGAACGAAGAAGATTCCTCTGCAACCAGGGTACTTACCTGTCAAAATGAAAAGGTGTCATATGATATTCAAACTCACAATTCATTTTAATTTTGAAACTGTCATATTCAATCCCAACCTGGAATGAAATGCTGTAGGTCAGTTTATTTGAACACGCCACATACCAACAGGGCCAACAACTGTCATACCCAAACAAATAATTCTTTATACAAAAACCACAAAATTCAGTAATGGGTGTGAGTGTAGCTTTAACAAGGGAACCACAAAGTAAGAATTTCTCTTCTCCACCTGATGATGGAAACAGGCTCATTTCTGGAATGTTATGGTTCTTACACAAAGAATTATACATAATGGGTATGACAGTAGCTATATATTTGAGCCCAATGGAGTAAGAATTTCTTTGTGCACTATCTGCCAGAAGACACTAATTCAGCCCCTTCCCAGAACACTGTGATTTTTATATAAAAGAGTAGGATCACGGAAAATGTTCAAATATATAGCCTTTGACACTGTGTCACACAAAGGTATTATTATTGTGTCCATATACATGGCAGATGTGGTGATTTATCACACACAAAGCCTGCATCTGCTGGGAATTTCTCCCCACAGGTCACCTTACCTTATTTTAACTCTCAAACTTCTACCCTTCACCTTCTAAGCAGCCCTCACACCTTATGAAGTATATCTTGACATTTGAAAAAGCCACCAGTAAATAAAATAAATATAAATCAAGTCTATACACAACGTTATTTGTAAATAACAATCAGCAACGGGTTTCAGCTATAAAATCCATCTTCAGGCTGAATACAAAATTATATGGGAAATATACATTACAATGTCATGAATATTATAGACGAGATCTTGTCTTACTTCAAATGGAGGTATTATATAAGAAGTATTGCACATTAAAAATAGAGTTGGAAGGTTTTGTAAAATCTGCAAATTAAAACTTTAAAAATTTTAAATAATATAAAATAACGGTGGTCTTGTGGAGGTGGATGTTGAAGTGTAGGGTAGTGCAAGACTTGAAAGTAGTGGGCAGCATGAAAATATTTCTCTCTGCAGAATTGTTATGATTGTAATATGTAAAAACATAGTATTTTTGTGAAATTTATAGGAACATATGAGGTGTATTACTATAACCGGGTAAATGTAATATAATGGTGGTATTTACAGTTTTACTGGTGTATAGGTGTATGAAGTGAATGCACATTCACTTCATACAACTGCAGACCAACATGAATGGCACTGTAACATATATTTCATATTATGATTCTGTATTCAGCCTGAAGATGGCTTGTGTGGCCGAAACACGTTGCTGATAATTAATTACAAACAAAGCTGTGTATAGACTTGATTTATATTTATTTTATTTACCAATATATTTAAAAACAATAGGGATGCCTTGCCTAAAAAAATGTGAAAAAACTCTCATCTTAGAGTATTAACTGTTTCCCTTCAGAAGTTGTGCTTCTATTCTTCCAATTAAAGTGGACTGCGCTACATTTTCTCTGCTTCAGTGAACTCCCAGAATAATGTTGTTGTGATTAATTTAATGTTATAGTTGGCCTCTGCAGCTTTAAATAACGCAGGTTCTATGATATTGTGCGCACTCATTGTATTTTAAGGTCACATAATGAACTACACAGGGATTTTTTTACACCAACATCTCTTATTTTGGTTGCTCATGTTCCTACTTAATACAGAGCATTACTCACCCAAGAAAAATATAAGTTCTCATATTTTACTTTTATCTGGCACCAAAGTGATTGGAGAAATTTCCACTCATCTGTATACTCTTCTTTTACACAGCACTGTTGATGGGGGGCATCTTTTCTAGGATGCACATGTTGCACAATGAGTAACCTTTAATCAGCTGAATACATTTCATACGTACACTGAGACAATCGGAGGTTCATTGTAATTTATTACAATGACAGTGGACAAATAAGTGCCCATTCCAGCCAGTCAGTTGTCAGTGGCAATAACGAAGCCACAGAGTTGGCAAACACACCTGTACACCAACAGTTCATAGCTTTGTGCGCTCAGGGATATGACAAATATTCTTTTCAAACAGAATGTTCAGTTTTAGCAAACTTTATTTTTAATTTATAGATGAAGGGATTATCATACTGGACCTGAGATTGGACTGGAAAGGATTCCCAAGCATGTTGGGGTCTGTCTCAATTACTGCACATTATGTTCCAGCTGTCTAGCCAAGTAACAGAAAAACAGTTTCAGAAAGTAACCTTAAAATGTATCACACTTGTAACTAACTTTTTATTCCTTGGTCAGTCTTGTATTTTTGAAGTGGCCTAAAGTATCAGATACAAAGTTTTCATGCAAAGTGGATGTTGGTACTGAAAATGCTGTCCCTGCATAAACATACAACCCACATAGTTTAAACATGCTCAGACTGATAGAAAGTAGTTATACATAAGTAATTTATAACATTTTATTTTATAGGCCCAAAGTTTAAGCAATTTTGCAACTCCTGCAGTTGTTAATTTTGAAATGCTAGTCTGCTCACATCTACACCTAAGTCTGCCAGTTGTTTTTCTCCTTCGAGTTTCTCAACTAAAATTCGGTATGCATTCTTCATTCTCCCACACATGTTGAACAAACCTTATCCTCTTTAAATTAATCACTTCAATGATATCCAATGATTATATCAATTATAAAGCTCATTTTGCATGACTGTTATATATTACACCTCTCATGTTACTTCCTACATTTCAAGTCCAAATATTCTCCTCAGCAATGCATTCTGAAACACACTCAGTATATTTAATTAACACACTAACAAATGCACATATATATGTTATTTAATAAATCTAAAATTTACATTAAAACACTTAAAATGCTCCTACATGTTTCGATCACACAATCATCCTCTGGGAACAATGTATGTTCCCTGAGAATGATCGTGTGATCGAAACATGTAGGAGCGTTTTAAGTGTTTTAATGTAAATTTTAGATTTATTAAATAACATATATATGTGCATCTGTTGGTGTGTTAATTAAATAAACTACAGAATGCACAGTGCAACGATAAAGACACCCAGTCTATATTCTTCTTTCATTTGTAACATGAACAGAATCATACAGTGTGTAAGGTAAACATTCTGTCACAGTTGCAGCAGTCTTTATTCTATGAGATGTTTCTAAGTTTCTCCTCACTCAAATTTCATACACATGTGATGTTCAATTCTGCAGCAAAGCAGTATAAAAGGAGCAAAATACAGTTTTCACACTACTAGTTTCGAGAGACTCTGAAAGAAATTTCACTGCTGTGTAAATGTCTGTGACAACATGAAGGTATTATTCCATAAAACAACCAGACACACAGTAATATGTGATGCAGTACACAGTACCATGTACAACAATTTGTAAAATTATTATACAAAAACAACAGTATATTACTGTTATTGCAATTTCACATTTAATCATTCATAAAACAGGACTCTGCTTAAGATCTGTCTTCTGGGACATGACATGGCATTGACTGGTTAACAGTTACTGATGTTTTGGAGGAGCTCGACAGGAGTGCTGGTGTTATGCAGCAGGTGAGGCACCTGCCTCTTTCACCTTTGGTCTTGCCCACTGCATAACACCACCACTCACAGTGCTTTACTACCTCAAACATCCTCACCTATATAGTACACCCATTTTCTCCAATGTGGCTACACTTCTTGGACTGCCCAGACCCTGCAGATGGAGGCAAAAAGTTACTCTGGAATGTCGATAACCTTTACCAATTAATGTGGCTTAATATTCCAGAAGACTTGTATCCTCATCAACACAACTGTGAGAACCTCAAATCTCAAAAGCCTTTGCCTCTGTTTCACATAATTTACCTCCATCTACTATGAGCCTGAAAATATGTCACTGTTTTCAATGCAGTTATGCAGACTGTAAGCAAATGACACATTTTGCATTCTTCCTCTTTGTGTTGGCTTCTACTACTCTGTGCTACCAGAAGGACCTGCCCCAAGCTGTGGATTGGCAGGACTGGGCTCACTGGTGGTGCCCTGCAATGTCACTGCTGTGGCTGTGTTTTGGTGGACAATGTTGGCAGCAGCTGGTCTCAGCCCAGGACTGATGATTCGAGCATAAACTTGCTGTCGACCTGCAAGAAGGCTTATGTCATTTACCACCCGTGTCACAAATTCTAACACAACTTACTTTTGGTGTATGATCATCAAATTGCAATAATTTTTTTAAGATTAGGCTGAATCAGTGTGGTATGGCAGAGTGTTTTATCTATTTGAATTTTAACTTTATCTGTAGCTGGTCACATGACATGTAGTATCAACAGACATTCTTACCAAACCCTGAATTACAATATTTAATACAAACAGCCACAGTCCAGAATGAGTTTAATGCCCATTTGAGGAAACTAACTTCATAAAGCAGAGAAGTGTGTGCATGTTGAACAATGCATACATTTTGCTCTTCGACTGATAAGGCGTTTTAACGTCTTCCAGAGCTTCTGCAATAAGGCATCTTTTTTGTACTTTTACAGTTCAATAAACATAACATAATGGAGTCTACAGCACCTCATCCAGTTACCACCAATACCAGTGGACACTGTCCAATGTCTGAATTAGTGGTGGCAAACCAATGGACATGAGCCATTTTTGGATAAGCAAAACTTTGTTTCAAAAACCATTTTTGGAGAGACAGAGAAAGAAAGAAAGAAAGAAAGAAAGAAAGAAAGAAAAGGGGAAAAAAGAAAACAAAATCTAGTACAATGGGATATGTGTGTTTGAATAAAATTTATGTGTATGTGGAGAGTTTTTCCTCTTAGCTTTCAGCATATGACCTCACAAAATGGTTTTGAGCTATGTCACACATAAATGCAAGACATTTAGGACACTTCATGGTTTGGGCCCACGGTTTTATTTGAACATCTGATGAAGAAAGACCACATGGGAGATGTGGGTGAAGATAGGAGGGTGATAATACTTAAATGGATGTGAAAGGAATACAATGACAATATGGCCTGGATGCGTCTGGGATAGGATTCTGTGCATTCTTGTGAATGGTAATGAACCTTCAGATCCACAGAGTGCACAGAGTTTCTTGATTAGCTTGAGACTACTGCCTTCTCATAGAGAACACTGGTTGATAGGGTTAGTTCAAAGGCTATGAATGTCTCAACATGTTCTCAGAGCAAAGATGTTATGTCCTCAGTATGCCCGCTTTATCACCTATCAGACAATAGATACATCCAAAAAATACACCACTGATAGTGATATCAGAACAAAGTCATAAATGGTTACAATCACGTCATGAGTTTCCAGAGTTTTAGGAATCCTAGAAACTGTTCTGTAGGAATACAATGGAATTTCCTGTCCAACAACATGGTTGTGGCAACTAAAGAGACATGGATAGTTATTTTTGCTTTACAAAAGTTAAATGGGAAAGTCAAAACATAACACGTTCATCAAATAGACCTGATATGAATAAATATAATACATGCACAAGGACACTAAATGAAACAGGACTAATGTTCATGCGCATGTGCGCATTCTATGCAGACCCTCTGCATGACATGTTAAAACCTACTGGAGCTTCCCTCACCTTTGTTGCTTGCTGCTGCCGTTGTCTGTGCTAGAGGTATCACTTTCAAGCCTTGCAGTCCCTGTAGTCCCTGCAAAGTCTTGATGTTCAAAGTCCCACCTTGAAAACCAGGCGGTAGCAGTATCTGCTGAGTAGCACCTTGCTGCAGCACCAGTGTGCCGCCCTGCGCCCGCAATGCCTGTGATGCTAACACTACTGTCTGACCGCCTGCAGCTTGTGATGTCAGGATCACGTTCTGCAAACAACCCACAATTTTCTCACTCTGGAAGGCAGCAACATACCTGATACAGACTACAAATTCACAGTGTATTTTAAAAAATATGTTGTGAATTTGTAGTTAGAAGAGAGTGAACATTTTCAAAACAGGATGATGCAAAAGTACCACTACACTTATAAGGCATGTTGTGGATGGCAACGTAAGGTTGTTAGCACATGATAAACTGGCACTGTGAACATTGCCAGTGTCAATGTGAACTGTGTATCTGCCAAGGTAGCTGCCAGTTTCAACAATGCTTAAGAGTTACAGTATAATATTAACATAGCCTTAAACTGTAGTGATAATTTGTGACATTCTACATCATGTTCAGATTGATTCTGGGGACTACACAACAGCAATTCAACAATTTCTCTTATAATACAGATTTAGGCTGATCCCAGTGGCCATGTAGTCTAATGTGTGGATCTGCAGCTACTTGCTTGCTGGGACTGTGGGTTCGAATCGTGTGGGGGGCATGGATGTGTCTCTTGTGGCTGCTGTGTGTTGTCAGGTAGAGGTCTCTGTGATGGGCTGATCACTCATCCAGAGAAGTCTTAATGAGTGTGGTGTGTCTGGGTGTGACCTAACAACCTTAAAAATCAGGAGGCCTAGGACCTCTATGGCTGTTGAGCCATTAAAAAAAGATACTGTAACAATGGAGGCAGTATGATTCTCTGAAATAATAATCACATCCTTGACTACACAGTGTCATAACCCAGAAGACCACAGCACGATTAACACAAACGTTCTCAAAGTACTCTGCTCACACGATGTTACCCCTCTTATAGCTGCATGGCTGATGTGTCAGCCATCAGTACTCTTATGTGTTACACAGTTGGGCAATCTACTGACCAGCATTTTTAGTATGTTTCACATCCTTCTCATCCATGAAATTGCAGCAGCTATCACATCATTGAATAGCATGATTCTTTTACTCAATATACATCTCAGTATTTCTGCATTTCAAAAAGGTTACTGATTTTTAGCATCATCTACCTACACAGCCTGGCACCAAGAGGGATGAGTGGCCCTTGATTTTTAAAAATACATACCAGTGTTTCCCAAGCTGTTTTGCTCACACAAACCTTTTGTCTTTGAAAAACAACAATGGATCCTCACATCCTTGATGAAGTAAATACAGGGTGTATGGATGTCAGTTATCCAAAATTAAAAATTAATGTCTCAGAACTCATTTTAGATAATTACAAATACACACCAGTAGCACATGTAACAAGGCATGGCATAATTTGACCTTAATTAAATGTTGCTTCTTTCATGGCTCCAGGAACTTTCTTAATTAGATATTCTAAGGGTCACATTAAATGAACATATTGCCAATTAAAGAGCTTCCACAATTATTTTTAACCAAACATTACTCCTTTAAAAAAAAAAAAAAACATAAACATTGAAGAAGCCATTACAGAAATGTAACCATGGATCCCCTGGAAACTGGTCATGGATCCCTTGGGATCCCCAGACCACACTTTGTGAAACACTGTTACATATGACATCTGACATACATATCTGTTGTATGTGTATTTATTTACTTATTTATGGTTTACTTAATAATGCCATCAGGACCTCAGATTATACATAATGAATGATGGGATTATAGCAGACAGCAGTCTAGAAGGATACAGAAGGAAGCAATGTGCCCTAATGTAAGGTATTATCTTGGCAACTGCTTGGACATGTGGAGAAAAGCCACAACCCCTGAATGGCCAGTTTCTGGGTCAAGTAACATTCTGTTATTGTGTTCATGGGTGAAATAAGGTTTCTATAATTATGAAACTGGAGATCATGCAAGAGGTGAACAGATGAATGATAACACCGATAGGGCCAAGAAATGATCCACTCATGTACATTCACTGAAAAACAAGTGTGTGATTTTCTCAGTATACCTGAAAACACTTGAGATAATTCTAAGATAAATGATCACCTGGCCAGCTGTTCCTTGTATAGGTGTGGACTGAGCTTTGCTGGCCAGTAACACAGGTTTGCCACCAATGTGAGCAAGGTTGAGGCCACCAGCTGCTGGCCCCAGCATACGCAAGTTGGCAGTAGCTGTCGTTGTGGTTCCTGCCACCACAGGTTTGCCTGCAGCCGTGACAAGTTTTGTAACTTGTGGCAGCTGCTGCTGTATGCCGGCTGTTGCAGCAAGAGACTGAAACAGTTGTTATACATTGTCACGCATTATACAAAAGTTGTTCAGAAAATAGGTTTACATGACATAAGAAGTTATGCTGGCTGCAATTATTGCATTTACCTGAAAACAAGATAACTCCCCTCCATAATCTTCAATTTTCAAGTAAGTACCTAAACAGAATGTGTATAATGTTGTGTGTGACAATAAGGCAGCACTCCACTTTGCAGATGAAGAATTAGGACACCATTCTCAACCAATATTTGGGTAAATACTGTTTATCAAGGCACTCTGGCATTGTGTAATTGTCATCTGTTTCCACAGCTGAAGCACAATCCTTGCAGCCATAAATTCAAACATGATTGTTAGGTGGACATAGCTGTTACACAATTGCTGATAACACAGGACACGGACCTTTAGAAAGACGGAGTCTGAAAGCTACTCTTAAAATATGATAAATGCTTCAATGGTGGAGATGACTTTGTGGAATAACAGGATTGCAGCACAATTAAATCTGGACTGTTTTTATTAGAGCTGAGGAAAAAAACACAAGCTACGTGCACTGTAAACTTATTTTTTGATTAACCCTCATATTCTGCAAGTGTGTCACGCTTCATACCAGATATGAGACTGTACCTTTAATATTAACTTCACATTTACTACAAATAGGTGTGGAAACGTGTAATCCCAATTAAAGCATATATACAGTGGAGCCTCTATTAAGTGTTCCTTGATTTAACATTAAACATTAAATTTATATCAAGGATTAATCTCAATGTTAAACACTACTCATCTAGAATCTTCCTCTGTTTACTGGTCAAATACACTGTTGCCCAAATAAAACTTAAAATGTGGTTTACCTCTACTTTTATATAATCAGCTTATGTTATCTCATTCCTCATTGGTCTGGGTGTTAATTTACCTATATATATATACATATAAAAGCCTAAGACTCAAAATTCTGTCTTTACAGTCCCCATATAGGAAGTCTTTCTTACATTGACAGCTAGTGACTGTAACATTGGGTGGTTGTGATGGCCAATTATGTCTTACTGGATAGCGGCCAATATGTAACTATGTTTAGGTTGGTATTGCAGCCTTGACTTTTGCTGATAAAAGATTTCTACATAGTTAAATCACTTCTATCAAGCTTGCATTAAGGAATTTCCCAAGTTTGTGGCATGAAAATTGAGCAAAACTGTCATTTAGGTGTATTTCTCAGTCTACAATGTACAAGACAGGATCAACAGAAGTGTTACCTCTGGAAAAACAGCCAGAGATAAAAAATGTCAAACATTTCCATTTATTTGCAACAGGTTTTATACAAGTAAATGACACACATCTTTTTCCCCATACAGAAGGTAACCCTGCGGTGTTAACGGACTTTATTAGCAAACAGTGTACTTCAATCCTGTAAGGATTATGAATGAAACACAGTTCTGGTTGGAGCAGTGAGCAACATAAGGAACCCGCCATCACAAAACCATTCACACTTCACAGTCAGAAATTAGTGCTTTTCTGTGTTATTTTGCTTATGTCTCTAGATTTGTTGTGAATTTATTGCTGACACAAGCCTAGTTTGCCCATGGAGAAGACAGTTCTTCCTCCACTATTTCTGGGCCAGAATTAGATTGAATTAGCTAGCAAATAAAATTATTTAAAACCAATGAAATTACAAATTAAATTTGCTACAGAACTCCATTCAGGTTTTGACAGTAACCTAGAGTCTGCAAGGATATTAACAGCACACAAAATTACTGTTCCTCGTTTTTGTTAGGGATCTGTAATAACAAAAACACATTTTAAATAAAAATTGTAGATCTTAACTGGATACATATTTGATCTTCTGTTTAAATTCTTGCACAATAAGTTGTTTTTGATAGAACAAAGTTAAATTAAATAAGAGAATAAAGGTGATGTCCCATAAATTGTTGACCATTCTACTGCTTCATGAAAAATCTGAAACATATCTACATAACTTGTCGATAATATTCTTATGTTAATTGCCAACAAGTATAAGCAGCAATACTGTGATGATATGTCTGAAATTCAAGGCAGGTTTGTAATGTGTAGTAGTAAATGCTGCACAAAGAAACAGATCACTAAACTGTATCAATCTTATAGATGATATGAAGCTTTTGACAGGAAAGTGCAATTAATCCTTCTTGGGCACTCAGTTGTATCAGAACAGTGGAATATGCCATTCTATCTTCATGTATCAATCCCTGATAATGAACCCATTGACAGTGTGTTAGATGTTCAAAATCCATTCCATCTTGACATGGCTGACTACCCATGAAGATGTCATTGCAGGGTAACTATTACACTGATTCACAGGTCTAACTAGTTTTAGGCAATTGCATGTTGTTTAAGTTCAGAGTTTTGTTTGTTGACTTCCAGAACTCAGTTAATATCTAGCACAGTCATTTCTTAAATTTATTTTTGGTGCATATAAAACTATCAGCATTACAACATACTATGCATCTTGCAAAACAGCCCTATCTCATAGTACAAGAGATTCAAGATTCTAGCCATTACAGTAACATTCAGCAATAAAGTTGTCAGTAGGTTTAATTACTCGTAACTTCTTGTAAGCATTTCCTCAGATCAAGTTAACACAATATGGCCAACCATTTACAGGTAACAAAACAAAAAACCAAACACTTTCTGTACCTGCTGATTGGTGAGCTGAGTCTGGAGCACCCGTGGCTGCCCCACGGACAATAAGTTTCCTTGGGACACAACTGCAAATTGTGTGCTACTGGGGATCTGAATTAGGCTTGTTTGCCCAGGTTTTCCTCCAGTTGTCACACGCAGAGCTGTGCCTAAGAAAATAAAAAAAATATGATAGCAACAGTGACAACTGCTGGGGGGTGGGGGGGTGGGGTGGGGTGGGGTGTATGTGTAACTAAACAACAGGACAATATACTTAATGGTAAATTTTTCGTTTCATAAGTCAAACTTTTATCAAAATGTCTTAACCATTATCACCCAGGAAGAGGATTTTTAAATACTCCTTTGCTACAGCAGGATTAAGGCCATATTTTAAAATACAGCTAATATTTTATCCTCCAAGAACAGGGGTTTTAATTTTTGCACTTCTATGGGGCTGGCTATTATACTTTAACTTGAGGAAGCAGTAGTAATATTAAAATAAAACACAAAGCTTAGCTAGCAGGACTAAGCACACGCATCACTGCAAGAATGCAGTGAATAACTGATAAAGGTTAAGTGGGTGAGCATGAAAAGGGGCAAAATCTGGAGTTCTCTATACAAGTAAGGCGAGGTGGCAGGTATGCATACCGTATGAAACCATTATACAGTTGTACGCACCTTGTGGTAATGTACCGTGCTGTTTCTGGTGTGCCAGTAAGCTCTCCATGGAGATCATCTGTCCCTGAGCACCTGTCAATACTTTGGCTACCACAGGCTGTGGCTGTTGTTGCTGCTGTTTTATGACAGTGGAAGCACCAGACACAGACTGAGTACCTGCTGTCATAATTGCAGTACCTTGCTGCTGTAGTGGTGCTTGCAGCGTCATATGCGATACAGGAATTGGCTTTCCACCAACTGCGGAAGAGTGATTCACACCAATTTCAGCAGACTCAAACTTTAAAAAAATACCGATTACTTTTCATCTCTTAAAGCTAATGGCACATGCATCTGAAAGAACAGGACCAATTTCTAAACTGGAATATGTTATGTACATTAGCAAACATTTACAAATTCAAGTAATGTATTATAATACCATTTCTGTACTAAACAAACAAAGGGTTGCCCTTCTGTCATTATTCTGTTATGTCTGTCTGTCCATCCACTTGTCTGCCCACCTGTTCACATTACTTAACTGCTATGGGCAGCCCTGCACTTCAGATGCTAACACTCTCGTCATATGACCACCCAACCTGGTGGATTAAAAAAGGTAAACGATTCACACTACAGTGAACTGTGTGCCGTAGCTGGCATTGTAGAGGTACAGCTACAGTCTTTGTAACCTAACCTTTGGCACTGGATTGAGGTCAGGCATGCCTATGCCACTTACACCAAGAAAGCCTGTGTACTCATCAGACAGCTCGGTGAGCCGCAGAGTTGTTCTGGACAGAGTGACAAAGTGAAATATCTCAGTCCCCACTGAGAGATAAATAAAGATTCTCCATTTATACACTAGTCACTCTACTGACTAAGCTACCTGGCCTATCCTCAAAAATAAGCCAATAGATAAAGATAATGGCACTATTACCTCTAGCCATGACACGAGGCTGGGTCTGTCCCTGACCCAGGATTGACATGGTGGTGATGACACGTTGTGATGTAGGGGTTGCAGTTGTGGCTCCTATACTCACAACCTGTTGTTGCTGCTGCTGCTGCTGTTGTTGTTGTTGTTGTTGTTGCTGCTGCTGCTGTTGTTGCTGCTGCTGCTGCTGCTGTTGTTGTTGTTGTTGTTGTTGTTGCTGCTGCTGCTGCTTCTGCTGCTGCTGCAGTTGTTGTTGCTGCTGCAGCTGTTGTTTCTGTTGTTGCTGAAGCTGCTGTTTCAGCTGCTGCTGAAGTTGGGCAATAGCTGCAGCTTGCTGCAACAGAACACATCATGACATTAGGACCAAATTTGGCTCCTCTGTATTTATTCAACTGAAATCTTCAGTTCTTATCACGTTCAGAACTGGCTGCCTGCTTCCCCACCCCAGCTGCTGCTCTTGACCACATCTCAAGGACAAAAAAGTTCTAGGAATCATTTACAGTACATCCGAAATCATGAAGGTGCCAAGAACTACCATTACTTCTAACACCAAACAACAACAATGAATCATTAAGAGATCCATTCAGTAAGTAATTTACACTAGTACAAATTCTCACTTCCTTGACTCTTTTCAGTCCCAGGTCAAACACTATGAAATTCATAATATGTAAATAACCAACAAAACACACTACAATGTTTATTACACATTTTATTCAAAATTGTCTCACTAACATGTTTCAGCTGCTATTGCGGCAATCTTCAGGGTGATATTCTTACAAGAATACAAAGGTACAAATGTGGTTAGCTGTGTCGCTGTCACTCTACAACAATTAAAAATTATTAAAATTTCAGTTAAAATTACATTAGTAATATAAATATAGGTTAAAAATGGGTAATGCTTAAAATCTTGCGAGTTCAAATTGTTAAGTATGTGTGGAGTGATGCCTGATGCAGTGATGTGGTGAGTTTTAATCCAGTGTGTAAGTGATTTGTAGACATTGTGATACACTGGTTTGAACTAATTTTAACTGAAATTATAATAATTTTTAATTGTTATGGAGTGATGGTGACACAACCATATTTGTGCCTTTGTATTCTTGTAATAACAACATCACCCTGAAGATGGCCACAATAACAGCCCTAACATGCTGGTGAGAAAAATGTTAATAAAATACATAATAAATATTGTAGTGCATTTTGTTGGTTATTTATATATTATGGACCTGTTTAATGCACAGAAGATGGAAAATATTAAAACTATGAAATTCATTTTAGGAAACCAGGTGAATGTCATAATTCCCATTAAGCAAAATACTTCAGCAAATTTGAAGTTCAAGATTGTTTAAATGCCGAAAAGTGCAAAGGTAATACACAACAGATTGAAGATGGATTCGGTGTGAAGATGTTTAATATACCCACTACTCTAAACTTAATCTAGTCTAATCTGTTTTAATCTAATGCAATCCTGTCAGAAGGCATCTCACATTTATTTTTCCATACAGGTCTTCTCTCAGAATGCGTCTGCTACCTTTGACAGCCTTACTGCCAGTTTTTATCGTGTGCTGAGAGTCAAATCTTTGCTCGTTACATACTAAATTCCTCAAAGCAGTTCATGCACAGGAAAAACAAGTAGCAGGATTTTGTATTTTCCATTGCCAAAATGTCTTTTCTTTTAATTAGAAGAATAATATGTATCTGGTACAAGTTAGGACAGAAATAAGAAAACAGGCAATACACATACAATGTAACATTTAGGCGTATTTGTGCAACTACTGTCGCTGTGGAATAAGTATTACATATTCTGAAAGTGTGTTTGTAGCCTTAGATATACAGCATGCAATGTGCAATAGCCATATTGTCATCTGTGGCCTGCCCAGCTGTACAGCATTTTTCCACATTATCTAAAAAATTGCACACTTTTTAAAAAAAGTTATTGAATGTGAAATGTGTGTTTTGATTTTCTCTACAACTTTTTTCCAAAACATTTCTCATTCTAAGAAGAATGGAGTGAGTTATGATAAAAAATGTATATTGGTCTCCATGTACAGTACCTGTTATTCCTGTAAAATTTTAATGAAACTTGAATTTTCTTGACAGATTTTTGAAAAACATTCCAATATTAAATTTCATGAAAATCCATCCAGTGGGAGTCAAGTTGTTCCATGCTGATGGACAGACAGGCAGATATGACAAAACTAATAGTTGCTTTTCATAAGTTTGTGAACACGCCTAAGAAGGAAGGGATAGGACTATATTTGTGAGACAAAGTTTTGTACCATCACCATATTTGTATTAACATAAACTAAAATACTTCAAACAGAATTTCTACGTATGTGTATGACCTACTAAAGAAGTCCAAGGAAAAGTCTTTGATAAGCTAGCAGGTCCTCAGATAAGCAAAATAATTCCTGCATCATATGACACTGGAATGTTCAACACTCTGTTCACAAGAGCTTGCCACTTTTCTCCATCCCGAGCCACAGAAATCCAATCCATGCCCACACATCCTATTTCTTTAAGATCCATTTTAATACTATCCTTCCTCCTACCTTTCCCCCTTCCAAATCTTTTTTTTTTTTTTTACATTTCCCAACTAAAGTGCACACATTTTTATTTTCCCTGACACATGTCACAAGCCCAGCCCATCTCATCCCCCCTTGACCTGATCTCCAGTGACTCTCCTCCATTGACAGTTTGTGCACAGATGTGACACAGTCAGCCTGTGCAACTCACCTTATTTGTAGGTTGCTGCAGTAATTGTGGTTGCTGCTGGATTGTACCGATTATTGTTGGCTGTTGCTGTTGTTGTTGTTGTTGTTGTTGTTGTTGCTGCTGCTGTTGTTGTTGTTGCTGCTCTGCTGGCTGCTGCTGTTTAATGAAAATGGTCTGCTGTTGGGAGCTATCTGGTGTTGTGATGGCCTTCACAGCATTCACCAGCTTCACACCTGACAAACTTGTAACGAGTGTCTTCCCTCCTGCTGTTAGCATTGGCTTGGCAGATCCAACTGACTGTGGTGCTTTAGATCCAACTAGTTGCACCTAAATACCAATTTATAAACAATTGCGATACGAATGCTACAAGATCAATCTTTCCCTTGCCATGAGTTTGTTTCAACTAGAATTTTGAAAACTACTAATTAGTTTCATTATGTCTATCCATCTGCATGTAACTGGGTCCTGAATTATGTTACTGATTTTGGTCACAGTATCCAAAACTTTGTAAAGAAGTTTTAATTTTGATTCACAGTAAGGCCACAGAATGAAATCTAATACACTGATTTCATCCACATTACTGAAGAGCTGTTACATTTACCCTTCCAGTGTACTCTCCCAAATCGCTCCCCTCTACCAATAATTTGAGGTCAAAAAATAGTTGCCATTTTGTCACTTGCAATCAAAAAACTTTGGTTGGTGACATAATTTCCCACTTGACTGTCTGGAATTGGATTTTGGATATGCAGCTGTCTCACTTTGTCACTTGTGCCAATGAAGTAATGGCACACTGCATCCAAAGAAGTTAAGCTCAACATAATTGTTGTTAAATCTAACAAATCTTTCCTTTGAATCAAATCTTCTACCTCAATCTTACAGCTCACCTGTGAGTGAGTACGACAAACTGTATGACAACAGGCAGAAATTAATCCTGCATGATGAGGGAAGGCAGAGCAAAAGCAAGAAGTCAGAAAGTATTAATTCTCCTGTTGTCTGGTGACTGAAGTATTTGGACAGATACTGTTTTTCAAAACATTTTAGATCCCTGAAATGCTCACAGTAATAACATCTACTAGCAACATGTACTTTGGGCTGGTTAACTAGGCCAATGAGTGCTGCAGGCAAGTACAACCGTATAAATTTGGGTCAGGAAGGGGAACCTTGAGTGTTATCTTCACCACCATTCACAGGACTTCTTTCTGTGGCCTCAGCATAAAGTACTTTGGGCAGTTTCATTATGTCAGCTTAAATGCTTTTGTGCGATGTGAAATTACACTCATTCCATCACTTGATATGTTTTATGCTTCCCAGAAGCACATCTATTTCATTAAAAACAAACTCTTGTGCTTCTCATGCTTTCTAAAGTTATTATTTATTTTCATTACTGCTATTTCATAAGTTCTTGGAACCAAATGGGCAATTGTACCATGAAAATGGATTCTGATGTTTATGTCAGTTTTATTTGACCCACTTAATCACAAACATTGAGACTGTACCATATATCGGGTAACATCTTCCTTACACTTCATTCATCCTGAAGAAGGTGAGTGCAATGTATGCCAAAACAGAACAAATTCAACAAATCATGCTGCTAAAACCTGAAAGTGAACTCATATATCAGAGTTTTGTCTGTTATTTTGTATGGTGTGAAACTTGCTCTCACACCATGAGAAAAAGACAAATTAAGGGTGGTGAAGTAAACAATTGAACATGAGAAAGAGGAGGCAACACAAAGATGGTGAACACTGCAGTGAGAAGCTCCAAAAGTTTTATTCTTCGCCAAATATGTATCAGTAAAGGTAAAGGTAAAGTTTTCCCATTACAGACCCGGAGTGGCCCAGAGGGTGGGTAGAGGTATAGTTCTAATCTTCCATGACCGCGGCACTAGAAGGAGGTGAGTAATATGTATCAGTAGGATGACGAAATAAAGGATGAAAACATAGGAAAGGGACAGCAGAGCCATGTAAACAATGTTTTGGTTAAGAAAGAAAGAAATAAACAAAACAAAGAGATTATGTGGAAGACCTAGACACTGATAGGAGTATGTGGAATGGATTAATTTGGCTTACAATACGGTCCTATGGTAGGCTCTTGCAACCATAGTAAAAACCTTCTTGTTCCATAAAATGTAGGCATTTCTTGATTAACTTTAAGGACCCTGCTCCATTAAGTTAGTGGACAGAATGGAGAAGGGTTGATTATAAGACAAACTTCCCTTACAGAAATAAGATAACGTCTTCCTTCAGAAACACAAGTATTCATCTCTTTCGTATCAGCAAATTAATATACCACATAAAAATCATTAAAAAAAAGTCTTAAATTACACGAGTAATTAAATGAATTAGACTTACCTGTGATACATTCACCAACTGAGCCGATGCGGTGTTCATTAGAGCTTTGGGACTGGAAAGGGATGGCTGGGCTGCAGGTCGGTTGGTCATGGGCACCTTCTGCTGCTGAACAGTACAAGATGGCGTCGTAATGGCTGTAGCCACAACAGCTGTGGCTACGGTCGTTGAGGTTACAACTCGTGATGAAGGCAAAGAAGAAGAGGAAGATGATGATGATGATGAAGAAGAAGAAGTAGTTATGTTTCCAACCAATGATGAGGTTGGCTATGGGGAACAGAAACCTGCATTTAATACCAACTGTTTTTGATGGGAAATGTCAAATCTTAGATTTTGCTATGTTTCAGTATACTACAAGGGACAAAGCTCATTTAATTTCATGGTGCTGGGAGGATCAAATTTAACAATAGGACAAGGAGGGTGGTGATAAAATATCTTCTGTAGGTATTGTTTTTAGTAACAAGGTTTAGTGCAGCATGTAACTAAAAAACACTAACCAAAATCCAGCATAATCATGCTTACCATTCTCAGTGCTGTTGGGGGGTTGGTGCTGCTAGTCTTAACAGCAGTAGAGTCCCGAAGTGTGGCACCTGTTAATCCTCTTGCAGCATTCATTGCCTGCATCTGCTGATGGGTCAAAGTTACAGTTTTTAACACTGGGGTGGCACTGGTTGTAGTCACCTGACTTGTCAGTTGCTGTGTCACAGTAACAGTCTTTGCAGCTGCGGATGCAGCCATCTGCTGATTCTGACTAACAGGTGTTGTGAGGAGGGACTTACCAGCTGTCACTCCACCAGCCAGTACAGTCGGTGAGGTTGTCACCTGGATGCAGGTAGAGAATTTATTCACCTACATTAACATTACTATTTTCCAAGCAATGAAGTTAAAGTTAAAATTTGTATCCTTAAATTTTCACAGCTTCTATCTAAAGTAAATATTTGAATTTTGGGGTTTAGCTGCATCCTGTACTGAAGATATTCCATTCTGGCATACATAAAAGTTGTCATCTTCAGGCTAAGACAGGCAGGAAATGTTAGTGCATGATATACAGGTCTTGCACTCTGAGATATCCTCTTCCTTCTGCCTCACTTACCATGAAGATGGTAACTGTAATATATGTCAAAATGTTCGAACCACTTCTATCATGCATAGCTGAACACCAATAGCTAAAGGTAAGCAAAAAGGTA
>Ga0123352_10002937_pt1 | contig 24222 bp, 7 predicted proteins | sample TergutLab28metaG_FD_89700 | JGI IMG/M metagenome (GOLD analysis project Ga0123352, IMG submission 89700) | Labiotermes labralis P1 segment gut microbial communities from Petit-Saut dam, French Guiana - Lab288 P1 | ecosystem: Host-associated > Arthropoda: Insects > Digestive system > Gut ...
CATTATCTCCGTAACCGTTCAACTTTGGATATAGGTGTTTTGGGTTATATCGGTATACTTTAACATAAGGAACACTCTCCCGAAGTCTGGCACATTCCTCCTGGGACACCCTGTATATATCATGTGAAGCACTGTTGACCCCATTGTTATTAAAGGCCACATGAAGTGTGTTCCACTGGAGTTTTAATGCATGCCGAAAGGGAGGGGACAAGAGTGTAAGGCCTTTATTGACGGCACTAATAGGACAGCACATCGGATTCCGTCGCGAACAAATATAACTGCTGAAGATAATGGTAAGGTGGGGCCAAACTGTCTTTCTTTGCCCATTCTGTTCTGAAATGTACACTTACGAAGCCATCACAGAATGACAAGAGACGGCTGACGCTGGATCATTAAATGGTTGAACCACGTCACGAGTAAAAGGACGCGGTGTTAATATCACTTCCCTTATTTTATACGGAAAAATGTGCTTCTTTTATAACTACCTGTAAGTTTTACTTATTTCTTCCTCAAGTTAAAAAAAATGTGACTTTAAAGAATACAGAGAGCAAAAGGAACTCGGCGAAAACACATCTGCCGTGCAACTTATTTAGAGCCTTTTTGAAAATACGAAAATTATTCAGTTAGGAAATATTGGGACACAATAAATGTTATTTGGGTTCACTTCGTGTAAGCTGAGGCAGCAATTTCTGCATATCAAACCCACTAATTGTCTAGTACTTGTAAGGAGTCGACTGCAATATGCATGTTCATCCACACACACATACACACGTTACATCGGTCATTTTATAAGTGATAGAACGTTGGAAGCTTCATGGGCGATTAAAATTCATTAATCATTCTTTATATCTGTTTTTCATACAAGCTACAGTCAGAATGATAGAAGGGTTAAAAATGAGACCAACCTTTTAAACCATGACTAATGAGAAAGGTTTTGTGGTTCCCAGTTTCATTTTCTGTTAAGCTATTTGCAAGGGTTCTGTTACACAAACATTCTGAATATGTTACATTGACAAGTGAATGAGAGGTTTATATGGCCCGGATACTGTAGTGTAGTACTTATATATCTACACATATAGGCTATATGCATATATACATACAAACATACTCGTGAATGTATGTGTGTGTGTGTGTGTTTGTACGTCTTTGAATGCAAAACTGAATTTGATTTTGCATGACTTTTTTTATGTCAGTAATGAATGCTGCGATGTATTTAAATACGTGCAGTTAAAAAAAGTGATGCATCTACTGGCATTCATAACAATTTTTTTTTGAAGAATTCTTGTGACCTTTTATAAATAAATACAAACACGACTTTTACTGCAGTGTGTCTGAATTAACACAGATATATTTTAGCGATTCATAGAAAAACATCCTATAATTTATTCACCGATAAGTTAAAGGCGGCACATAAAACAGCATTCTCAAAACAGGGCATCGGTTGTAGCTTATCAGGGCTCCCTGACAAAGAATAAAATTCTGAGAAGATGCTTGGATTTAAGACTTTCAGGATCAACGCCCATTAAATGGTGTATAAATATTAATTTCTTACCTCACAGAGAACATACTATGTGTCCAATGAAGAGGTCAGTCTTTTAAAGTCATTTAGGAGAATAAATCACTGTTGATTTTTGCATTACAAAAGGCCTATAAAACACTCCACGAAATATGCATATTTTCTTAATATTACTTCAAGAAGAGAATTAAGCTGTCACTGAGAATGCCGTTTTACAAATACAAAAGCCTATGTTGATAATGTGATTCCTCTCCGTCGCGACGTTTCCTCATAATAAGAGATACTCTGACAAAAAATAAATAGTTGAGTACTCGACAGGTGGATTTCCTTTAAAACATTAGCTAGTATGAAGACGCACCTGAGGTGAGAAAAGAAGTATATTCTCAGGTTTCAGGCTTTATACATCTTTAATAACGCTTCTATTTAGAGTTCTATTTGACACTGTCCCTGATAAAAATGGTTTACTATTTTCGTTGGAGCTTTTGAATATTATGTGAAACTGTTTTTGTCCTTTTACCTTTAATTGGTCTTTTTTTCATTTGCTCCTTTCTATAGCGTATTACCCATTTAAACTAGTAACTCTAACGGGCTGTGTTACTAAAACATTTTTAAACTGTCACAGGGGACTTGAAACTGCAAATACGGAATACATTCCAGCTTGGCTTAAAGTTGCGAAGTTCGGATTGTCCTGATGTTATTACACAAATCCTCAAACACTATATATAACTGATATTACTGCTCGAAAATGCCATGAGTGCTTATACTATGCCATGTCTGCTTAATGCCATACCGCGACTGCTTAGTTTCAGAACGCGACTACTCAGTGTCATACCGCGACTGCTAAGTGCCATACCGCGACTGCTTACTACCATACCATGACTACTTAGTGTAATACCATGCCTGCTTATTGCCATACCGCGACTGCTTAGTTTCAGACCACGACTGCTTAGTGCCATACCGCGACTACTTAGTGCCATATCGAGTCTGCTTAGTGCCATACCATGACTGCTTAGTGCCATACCATGACTGCTTAGTGCCATACCACGACTGCTTAGTGCCACACTATGGTGTATTAACACCATACCTCTCCACCCTAACATCATCAGCACCTACCGCTGAAGGAACGTCATTAAAAATGGATTCCCAACGAAACCCCAAGCCTACACCTGTTTGCGTACATTTATCGTCCTGCACGTCTATTATTATTATTATTATTATTATTATTACTGCTCTATTTTCGTAAAGAACCTGCTGAGGCTACAAATTCTGTAGTTCAGCGGAGAGCCAAATGCGGCCGTTCTACTATGCGATACGGGCAAAGTTTTATTTCCAGGAATACGAAAAAAAAGAAGTGAAGTAATTCGAAGAACAATTATTTTCTTCGCATTCATACAACAAATACCATTCAGAAATGCTTAGTGTTACCGATAGCAACACATTCTCTTCATGCCAGTGCATACGTAAGTTCAGTCCTACACATAAGTGACTATCAATTTACTTGTTACATGGAACACAATAAAATTATTTTACGTGCGCATAGTTAATTTTACTCAGGATTTATTATAAAAGAAACAGGTAAATACTCGTTTAATGTAATTTCAGTTTCAAATTTTATAAGTTTATTTTATATTTCTTACGATTAATATCAAATACGTTTTACCTCCCCTATATAAGCACTGTTGACGACAGGGTGTTATATTTAATGATAAAAAGGTAAGGCAATCCCATTACGGGCCATGAGGGTTCCAAGACGTTAAGGCTTCCACATTTCAAGAAAATCGACACATGAAGGCGCTAAGGTTGTCAGCCCTAGGCACCGGTCGCCTTTACCCCAAGGAAAGATTCCTGGTACTCATTTCTGTTAGAGGTTGAGTTAACCCCAGGGCCATAGTGCGGACGGAAGGATTATGTCAATGAAAAATTACAATGACACCATCGGGAATCGAACCCGCGACCTTCCACTTGTAGCGCAGTGCCTCAACCAACTGCACCACCGCGTATCCCTATCTTTAATGACAAACAAGTAAAAACATATTCGTTATTTTCAAGGTGTCCGGCGAACAGCAGTGTCGAATTGCCATTTGGCCACGGGGGCCAAATGGCAATTCGACACTGCTGTACATTGTACCTTAAATCTGTCATATATAACTAAACGTTCTGCATCGTAGCCATATTTCTAATTTTGACCTACAAATTACTTGACTGTCCACTAATTATTGCTGCACCGAATTTCAGATGTCTAGTTAAAATTGTTCTTCAGTTATAGTCAACAAATCAGTCACCAGTTTGTTATTTTACATTTCACAAAAATCACACATTTGTCTAAAATAAACTAATAACAATGATAACAATACACATCGTGCCACGGCCCTAGTTTCGTTACTGTCATTTAGGTCTCATCAGTTTTTGTGTCCACCATTTTATTATTACTGTTTGTACAAAATTATCGATACGACATTGGGTTGGTCTGCAATAACGCAATGTTTGTAACAAGTCTCGGAAACAGGTCAAGTATTTCAAGACTTGAAGTGGGGGGACATACTGCTTATATTCTGACGGAGAACAGTCTGCAGGTAACAATGTGTGCAGGAATGTGAATTTGTATGCATTATTGTGATCGTTCCAAGTTTGGTTACCACAGAAATGGAAAGAATGTACCATTCACTTGTGCCTCCTTAGCTGAAGCAAAAGAAAGTTCCTCTTAGGTTTTTTAGTGTTGCGCCTTCTGGTATAGCTTGCATTTCTTTACTACATGGCATGAGTTAGAGTTGACTAATAAAACAAACAGGGAGTTAAATAACGTAGGTCTGTAACTCTTTACCTCTTAGCTACACACAGAAACACAAAGTATATTCTGTCAACCAAAAGCAGACAGTCAATACATGTCTATGGTAATTTCTTTTGACTGTGAATGGCACTTTGTACTCCCCACTGAACATTATAAATATTAGGTTGAATAAGTCAAGGATGATGAGATGTGAGTGGCATACGGGACGTAAGGGGAAAAAGGAGAAATGCAAGCAGGATACTGCTGGGGAAACCCGATGGAAAAGGACCGCATGGAAAGAGACGGGTTTAGATGAGAGTAATTGTCCTTGAGGAAATGACAGTTGCTCAACTAGTCACGATGTTTTTCGTCCTTTATTTATAGACCGAAATTTCATTACCTTATATTTCAATAAAGGCAGACCAACTTGATGACACTTGCTTTGTTATGTCAATTTACTGCTCAACATGTTTCAGATGTAGTGGTTCAGCCGGAACTCGGATACCACATCACCAACAGCCCATCCCGCTACATAAAACCAACACGCCTCAAGTCAGCACAATACAGCAGACACAATAACGCACCAAGTAGTCGCAAGCTCCTGAAGATGGATGTATTAACACCTGGAATATGTTGAGCAGTAAATTGACATAATAAAGCAAGTGTCATCAAGTTGGTCTACCTTTATTCAAATATCAAGATGATGCACGGTCCAATACGCATAAGATTCATTACCTTATTTTTAAGGACAAGCAACTAGCCCTCACCTTGACACACAAATATACATTTCGCATCCACACTCACATTCCTTACGGCCCAGTTTTATTATTATCACCTCCCCATCAACATCTAATTCTTCCATATGTCCATTTTAAAGACACTTTCTGTGACACATTACGAAAACACAGCTAGGTCAGGGGTATATTCCGTTTTCGTTAATAGGCCTGTCCCCTTTGGTCAATCCATCTTGTTTCACTTCTCATACCAAACCTCTTCTCGAAGACCGAGTTTCAGAACGCTCTACAGTAAGGGTTTCTTCCGTTTTTACACCACCTTTCCAGCACTTAAAAATTAATTTCTAGAAAACGTTCGGGCGATATCGCCATCTGATTCTCTGTAGTGTGAATTACAAATTACGATAATATAATTAGTTTAACTTCAAATGTATTTTGTCCCTTTCTTATTTCGAAATAATAAGCAACTACAGAGGCGGATTACATATCAAAACCGAAATAAATTAAATCCGTTCCTTAGCACTGGAATATATTTGTGTGGAAATGAGCAGGCTTCTAGCAACTGTATCACTCGTGTCAGTATTATGACCTAATCATGAAGCTCAAAGTATTCTGCAGTTTTAAGACAGGCGCATTGTACACATTGTCTCCTTCAGCTTGTGTTTGCTCAGTACACAGTAGCCCTTTGAAAAAACGTTTATATCAACGTACACACAATTTGGAGAGAAAGATAAATTACACACATGAAGACAGATTAATCTCGCCCTCTCTGGAACTCGGCAAATGCACATGGGGTTCTAGGGATGTCTGTTGTCTAGTCAGACTTCTTCCTCTACAGTTTACCATTTGATTCACTCCAGTGCAGATTGCGCCCTGTTCCTCTTTGGATTTAATTGCAGATGGGACTAAAATAAGATATATTTGTAGCCCACTATAATTCATAAACTGCTGTATAGAAGCTAACGTTCGAATCAGTAGCCGACAAAGAATATGATAAAACTAAAATGTGAAGTTCAGTACACTATTAAATATTTTGGAATTCTATTTTTTAATATCATAGACATTGCTTTTTTCTAATATGCAAGTCAATTTGTGAATTGCTGTCATCTAAAGCATCTTTTGCCGAGTGTAAGATAAGAAATATCCTAAATGCTCTAAACTAAAACTTTAACCTTTGAAACCCTAGGGGTTATCTGAAAGAAGGCATCACGAAGTGCTAGAATGAATGTATAATAAAATTAGTTATATATGTCAGCACTACCTTTTTTATTTATACATAAGGCTACATGTTTCGACACATCAGCCGGTCATCTTCAGGCCTGAAGATTACCGATTGAAGGGTCCAAACATGTACCTTTATGTATAAATAAAAAAAGGTACTGCTGACGTATATAACTAATTTTATTATACCTAGGGGTTATTTTGTGTAAACCGGGTTTACAATTCAAAAATTCCACACGCTGCTCAGAGTTCATTTATGTATCACAGAATAAACAGAGAAATTCCTCTACACTGCATTAATTTACTGGTTTTTATAACCGAAGAGGGAGAGTGTTCACTGCGCAGAACGAAATGAGTCTTTCACGGAAAGAAATCAAGGTTCTTCGATACACGGTTAAATGTAATTCATTAACGGATACACTATAGAAAGCTAGTCCTACACTTGTCCTGTTAGTAGGCGGAACGACACTAACATCTGTGCAACATATTACAGCATATATGTCGGCTAATGGGGCTTGTTAAGTGTGGATTGGTATAAGGTGGCTCGTGACAGGGACTAGCGGTGAGCTGTAGCAAGGACCCCAAGGAAGCACAAAATGCAAGAAATTTATTGACCATCGTAACGACCTTCAGCTTTAACATGATGTTTCTAGTGAACGAAGTTGTATACGTTTCTATCATATGTTTAAAATCAACAATAATTAGGGTTTGTTATTATTAATTTAAGAAAAATATGGTCATAAATGTTATTATTAACATTACAGTTGTACGGAGAAACTTGGAAACTGCTGCCTGTCCTTGACATATTTAAAGTTTCAGAGTATGGGAGGAACAGAATATGCAAGGTAGTTTACTGAAGTGTAACTTTGGGAAAATATGACTTACTGGGTCTCAAGTAGGTGAGTATAGGTACCGCTTTTCAGTTGAATTGTTCATAGAGATTATTAAATATTTTTGGGGTTTTATATTCACGAAATTAGTCCAGGGACGCCGTATGTAAATTCGACCGACAGAACGAAATTTTCAGGCCACACCTAACACTCGGTGTTTGCGGTGTGTGACATCGCACAGAGGGCAGGTCTTATATCAGCAGCTTGCATTTTATCCAGTTTTCGTAACTCTCAGAAGAAAATTGGCAACACGAAATAAAAGCTTGTCGATATATTATTTACAACTAATAATTTATTTATAATACGAACTGATCGCTTCAAATTAATTTTACTTAAGATATTTGGACACGGTATAGGGACAAGATACTCTGTGAATTCAATACCACCCCAGGTATATTTCGCATAAGCTCTTGTGTATGAACAATCTACCTCCCTCACCGCCGTTCTGTTCCAAAGATTATGCCGTGGTATCTCTCCGCTGGTTGCCACCTATCTTAAAATAGGATATAATAAAAGGCATCAGGCCAGGGGGCCAGTGGCGTGTTCCTGCGAACACAGTAATGAGGCTTCGGGTTCCATGTAAAGACGGTAAATTACTTAGCTTGCCGAGGGACTTTTCCCTCTTTAAAAAGACCTCTAGTCCGTGGAAATACTGAACATGTCACTGTAAGAACAACGGTTCACCTTCGACGACAGTCGACGCAAGTTCAAAAGCGTCATATAATATATAACTCGGACAAGACCAGGTGTCTAACACACTGCTGGTACAGTCAATCGAAACGGATCGTTTCCATCAGTTTTCAAACAACCGAGTTCATCTCAGAAATCACATTTGTTCCCAGTTTACTGTAAAGAGGTTCTGATTGTAAGCTGAAACTTCCCACTCGAGGTCTCCGCCCTCCTGGAATATTACGTGGCGTAGATTGGTAGTTGGTTACAGATGTTTCAGGACTACCTATCGTCTCCATCTTCAAAGACCAAGAAGCTATTTAACTTTTGAAGAAGAAACCGATAGGCTGTCCCGAAACGGTGGGTAACCAACTAATAATCTAAGCAGCGTAACATCTCAGAAGATCGAAGATCTCAAGTATACCGCGGTGAAAGCCTCTGAGATTCCAAATTCCCACTTTTTCATGACCATTCGTATAGTAATTTCTTCGTTTTGTGAAACTGTGAAATGTAGAATGAGGAAATGCGTAAGCGAAATGCCTGTTGCAGCCGATCATTTTTAGTATAGTTGTTTCCTAGAATTGCTGGCGTCAGTTACGGACGGTTCAAGGCATGCGTTGTAAGTTAATCTGTCAACGTATATTCAGGACTGTTGGTGATAGGTAGGAGGGGAGAGATTTAAATGAGAAAACGTTAGCAGCGGACAACGACCGCTAGCAATCCGGTGCGAATTCAGTCGCGTACGAGTGTGGTGTAGGTAGGGGTACAGAGAAGTGACTGTGTTAGTTTCCTAGAAATGATCTAGTTGTTTTACTGGATATAGCGCTCCATTATTTTATATCGAGAATAAATTGAGGAAATAAAACAAGAGATAATTAAAACTATATGTGATTCGGTGAACCACACCCATTCCCCGAAAGAGGATCACCTACGAGACTGAGCGCGTCGGGACAACAAAGTTACGAAAGGTGATCGTGTAGGCGATCGTGCAGACTGTCCGGAGTCCGTCGGCACATTTCGTTTAATGGTTTTTACCAAACAGGGTTTCGCAGGTCATCTTTAGGAGTTCTGAGAAAAGATTTCGGCAAAGTAAATAGAAAATCTGAAGCACTGCGAAAAAGTTTGAAACAGCCCTCACAACGTCGCAGAAATTAGTAAACTGCAATATTGGAATGACCTCCGCGCGCCACCAACTGTCTGTTTATTATTTGTTGGTCAGCGTATATTAAATCTGTGCCGTTTCTTCGTTGCGTATCGTTATGCAAACGCCTCAGCCCTGGCGACAGAATGGCCCCCTGCTATCACCACTGCCTGCCCGTAAATAAGTATTCCTCGGAACACGAAAAATTATTTTCCGGGTTCCCCCATAAAAAAAAAAGTTCGGAGAAACTGGTATAGGCATTACATAAGGCTGCCTGATGGGTGATAGAACTGAATATAGGCATTACATAAGGCTGCCTGATAGGTGATAGAACTGAATACACAGGGCACGGAGAGACGTATTCAGAGCGATGCTGGAGCGGGATTAAAATTCATAATTACAGTAATCGATCGGTCCGATATCACTTAAATAGCACCGTTATTAAACGCCGTTTCATTTAAAACAAGCATGAATACCATTCACACATACTGCGACTCAGTAGCTTACTTTGCGAAAGGCAGGCGAGTTACTGCATTGAACTAGCGAAGCAGCACTGTCAATTCCGCAGCACTGTGTGTTACCAGCCAGCCACGTGCTGGTCATACGACGGACTGCCATAGAATTCACACACTGCTACACGCCCTATTTGACCGCCATGTGCATGTGTTATGTTGAATTATACGCCAGGTGGTGAACTGTTGTTTCAGTCTCAGCATGTGTCTCGCTATGAACACAGACAGTGGCAACTGTATCAATACAGTGAATGGCACAGTTACACGTCACAGTTCAACTAAGATGTTAATAAAAATCCAACCAGATGCAACAGTATGCAGATATTTATTTACTGCAAAGTCACTCTACATGTTTCGGGTGTCACAGCACCCATCATCAGGAGTACTAAAAACTGTACCAGTATCATGACCTGTACCGGAGGTTGCGGTTACAGTTTTTAGTACTCCTGATGATGGGTGCTGTGACACCCGAAACAAGTAGAGTGACTTTGTAGTAAATAAATATCTGCATACTGTTGCATCTGGTTGGATTTTTATTAACATTGAACTATGATGCACGGAACCATGAGTTTAAAATTCAACTAAGATATTGTCGATCTCTACAACGTATCTTTCAGGTTCCTTTTTAAGAGTGTTTTATACGGGGGTGTATCTACCGTACATATAAAAACATCAGCGTTTCTCACATCAAAACAAGGAAAAGTTAATAATAATAATAATGTCAGCAGAAGTTTTTTGTATGATACAGGCTAACAATGTGTTTAACATAATCCTTAATTTGGATCTGTGGGAACAATTCAAAATCTAGCGTAATCAGCTCCAGTTGGAAATGAAGGGACATTTCAAAGACTTTTGATGCTAGTCCAACCATTCGCAACCGCCCGGGACTTTTGAAAGATTCTGACAGCCCATGATTAGGTGTGTTCATGCGAGCACTGATTGAGCTGCGGGACATTTGGAGCAACTGTTGCAAATTTGGCCTTGATAAACAATACGAACGCAACAATTACTAAATTGGGAACATGTGTTGTAAACGTATTATGTCGGCTGTAAGTAAAATATTACGTATTTACAATATTTATCGTTGAATGTAATCTTTAAATTCAAATCAAAAAGTATTAATTTATGGACATACGTCTATATAAACTTACTGCTCTGTTTTGATTTGAAGACCTCAATCTTGAAGTCTGTCCAAGTTTTTTAACACACCCTGTATACCTTGATATTTCATATTTCCTTATACCTAGATAGTTTATATGTTCGCATTTTATGTTAAAGACAATCGACAGCAGCAGTATGCGCCTCAAACACACGAAATTGGTTGTAAATTTATAAGATGAATCGAAATGTGTCCGGTTATATAATAGTAAGTTGAGCTTTAGATGTATCAAGTGAAAAATGTTTATTTCCTTCTGTGGCGTAGATCTTAAATCTTAATTTTATCGTAAAGATTTAATACGTTTAAGCTAACCTATCAAATTATCCGAGAAGTCTAACTTGTGACACGATCAATCTGTTGGAACAACCGCCGTTAAAATCTGATGAAACTCGTGGTTGAGAAGAGATGCGTGTGCACCTTGCACCGCTACATTGGGTTCTAAGTATCATGACACAAATTTAACGTGTCAATAACCTTTCAATTACCGTCATCACACAAAATTTTTCGCAAATCTACCACGCCGTTACGCTCCGAAATTACAGCCCTTGTGTTGCATCTGGTGTTCTCGTGTACTCTCAAGAGCAGCTAGACGTAGGAACAGCAAGAAGTATGTGGACAAACAGTTCTTAAAATTCTGTGCTTCCGAACATGCCCGTAGCAATCATGAGATTACAAAAAGAATTAAACAAGAAATTTTTGAGCAAAATGTGTAGGTGTGCAGAACAGCTTGGGAATACTCTTGCAGATATATTGTGAAGGAAGAGCTAATCTTGTTACTGAGTGAAATAAAAATGGATCTGTGAATTATACCGAGGTGCTGAAAAGTCCTTAGCCCGACCAGGAAGGAAACAAGCTCGGAAGCATGTCACGGACGCGCGCGATTTCAACAACATCGAAAAACAAGCTGTCATCAAGTTTTTTTTCTTGCAAGGCAAGGCGCCGAAGGAAATTCACGCCATTCTCACAGAAACATTAGCTTGTTTCCTTCCTGGTCGGGCTAAGGACTTATCAGCACCCTTGTAAACCTTCAGTATTTAGTTTGTACGACCACCCAGAATTAGTTGCTTGTTCTCTCTGCAGTATAGTTTTCTTTTCCTAGGTATAAAATTAAGTGTCTTTTTGTCGGTCCGCAGCACTAACTTAACTGTTAATGTTTCTTGGTTCCTAAGATGTACTGTTTATGACATCCTAATATATGGATGCCACCAATTCTACACTGCCAGTGTGGGGACGTGACATGGACCGTCTCACTGACAGATGAATGCGTGGGGCTGAGAATGACCGAATCCACAGAAGAAGTAACAGAGAAACTGTGAAGAGAAGCCCCACAATTTGCATTCTTCAAATAATTTTGTTAGAATGAAAATGACTAATTGGACAGAAAATGAAGGACAGTATAATGGCTTATAACATTCTAATTGGAAACTTCAGGCGAAGAGGACACTTTGAAGAGTTAGTGAAAGTTTGCAAATTAATACCGAAAAGAGTCAGTGATAAAGAAGTTCCACAGTTCAAAGGTAAAGCCATTCTCCCCTGTGCATAGCATGAAAACATGCGGGAGTGAACCACATTCTTAACCTCATTACTACAGAGGGGTGAGTAGTCGGCTTGATTTCGCCGCTGCTTAACCCCCGGCAAAAAGAACAACGGTACACAATAAATAGGAGTTTCGGTGGGCCCCAAAGCACTCCGCGACGCTTTGAAGGAGAGAGAGATATCTCGTTCCCCACTTGGTAATCGAACCAAGTTCCCTCGGAGATTTATCCTGTAGCTTATTCATTACACCGGCTTTTCTATCCCAACTCCTTACAAGGAAAACCTCGTCATATCAGCTAAATAAACATCTTATGACGAGTTTTTGCTAAACATCCGTTTTCATGGAAAAGATTCTACATTAAATTACACATATTTACGATAAATAATGTCCTATGTAGTTACGAGCATTTATATACTCAGCAGCCAATCAACGATGGCAAACCTACGTCATAAGTTCAGACGATCACATGTGGGTTTATAGGCTGGGGTGTACACCCCGTAGGGGCAGGAATGTAACTAATATAAGAACGTCTCGGGTCTGCCCAACCCCCTTTCCGAGCCTGTATGTGATTTCACTCGACGGTCGACAGGCCACTCAACATCATCCAGTTGTGCAATCCGGAAATAATGGAGCTGTACTTAACGCCCTACATACGCCGATACAGCACGCCACGTAGGCACTGGTACTTCCCTTGTCTTAACTGAGAGAATATAATTTTATACACTTGGTCGGCACGGATCCGGATCCAGAAACAAAGACTAGGAAGTTGGCTGTGAAACCGCAGACAGCGTGAGAGTGTAAACTAGACACGACAAACACAATACCAGTAGAGAGGACTTGGCGACATTCGAATTAATGCTGTTCAATACAGCTTAGTACGTGGCTGAGAGCTCTGTATTGGGAATTAGCGGACTGCGACGCTCTACCAAGGCGGGTGTCACATCCGTCAGTGTCCATACAGCCCCGCATCACTCACATCGGAGTAAGTTTTTGAGACTTATAACAAGAGAGGAAATGTATGTAGAACGGAACAATGAGGTGCGTTCGCGTAACAATTCTTGCGGTGGAAAAGCAAAAAGTATGACATTTGCTGAGTCTCTGTAGCCTTATTTCTCCAGCATCCAATGTGTACGCTCCGTATTATATTGTCATGTGGCCCGCATGGCTGTACCATATTTTTCCACATAATGTCATAAAAAAACTGCTGTTGAACACAAAATGTGTGTTTTGATTTTCTCTAAAACTTTGTCTAAAATATATCTCATTATGGGAATACATTTCTTGTCAAATGTTCATGAAACTTCCTTCCTCGACAGACTTTCGAAAAATAATCAAACATAAAATTTCATAAAAATCCATCCAGGAAGAGACAGGCTTTTTTTTTACGCGGGCGGGCAGGTAGACGGACGGACAGACAGACAGGCATGACGAATCTAATATTCGCTTTTCGCAGTTTTGCGAACTCGCCTGAAAACAGACATGACTTGAATGGCGTAGGCTTGAATGCAGGCCACTTGACCTACTGCTTTTAGCATACTTTAACTCGGGTTTATATCCATCAATATCGTTCGAACACTGTGAATGTGCCAATCATCAGGACGTACTTAACCTACTACATCACAGTGTTTACTCGTGTTTAACAGAGCGTTAACACTAAAATCTCTGCATCTTCTTTACACAATATTTTTAAATGTGTATTTACATTATTCTCAGAAAAGACAAAGATCGTTGCCCCTACTAACATTAAGTGATGTCTTTACTAGACGTGTTTTATAAGTAAACGATTTAATGTTAAAATATAATTTGAATTAATTTCAGATTCCAAGAGGTTCAGTTAACTGCCTGCATGCCAGCGAGTCCTTCGCGGCAAGATAACTTCAAGATATTTGATAATATGAAATTCGAAGATTCATCGCCGTGTCCACTTATCGTCAAATTGCTCCTATCCTGAGCAATAAAAACACAGTTAAAACCGGCCACATCTACCTTCAATTATTCCTTCTCTCGGGCCCTTCCAAACAAAATATTGTATTCTTATTCACGGCTCCTCTCTCCCAAACTCACTACGTGACAATCCCATCTCATCCTCCTTGTTTTGCACAGGTACCTTACGCATTTAATATTTATTCATTACTTCAACACATTCTGTTTTTACTTCTACTTATTGACTAGCTTAACAACCCTGACGTCTGATTGAAATCTCAGCTTCGTTAACGCACATTATCCAGCTACAGAAATAAAATGTAATTTCCGCGGGTGCAAACAAAAGCAGTGAATGGAACTTTCAAGCACACACCTACGCCGTTTAAAAGTACGCACATCCTGCTCTATTTATAACGCTAAGATTCTGTTACGCTAACAGTGAAACCTGTCAAAAACAGCACCTTGGTGTACAGGAAACTTGTCTTTGGCGGGAAAATGTTAATAGCCCGGGTAGAGTCCCGACGATTCATACTTAAGAGCACCTGTATTAAACGGAACCTTCCTGCAACAGAAAATCCTTTCGGCTTTATAGTTCCGTAATTAGCAGTTTTCACCGTTTCACTTGAAAAAAAGAAATGCATTTGGCAAATACGCTTACTGTACTGGAGTGAACATTCCGAGAGTCGTAGGGAAAAATATACAGGCGCAACTGGCCTTTTGGAAATAATGTTGTCCGTATGACTTCACCATTTATACAGACTGATACTCCATTAAGCATGTGCGTGAACAATGTACGATAGTCATGTCAGGAATAGGTGGATTCACGGAAATGTGAGTCAAATAGGCTGCATTGTTTGTATTCGGGGTGTCCGGTAATGGCTGCTTCCTCCAGCTGAGGTCATAATTAAAGGTACAGGTAACATATTAAGGTAGGCATAGACCCAGCTGACTAATAAAAAGTGAGGTTAAGTTCGTCACAGTTGCAGTTTGAAAGCATTGACTTGCGTCGATTCTCGGACACGGGCTATCAAACTATGAATTTTCCTAGTTTTATTCATGCACTGGAGAGAACTGAACTACTTTATAGCACGATGTGACCGCTTGCTTCCGTTCGACACTAATAAAGGCATTCAGATGACAAAAAACTCTAAACTATAAAATGATTCTTATAATAAAACCAACGAGATGCACTAATTTCTCAAATTTATTTTTGGAGTAGAACTCTACATGTATCGGACAGGTTTGCTGTCCATCATCAGGAGTCTAGTACTGTACACACAGCAATAGGTATACGTCACACAGGTTATGCTGACTGCTTGCTAGCAAGCTGTCAGGCAGCATCGCCTGTGTATTATACCACAAACTGTAAACACTGTCTAGTGCTCCTGAGGATGGGCGAAATTATCGCCCGAAACATGTTGAGCTGATTGTCATTATCAATAAAATTTGTTATTGTTGCATCTAGTTGACATTTATATTATTGTATCAATGATGCACGGTTACACAAATATCGAACATTATTATATAGTTTAATTATACATTACAAACACGCTAACAAAATAATAACGTCTTTTCGACGCACAAGTTAAGAGCCACAGTGGTTGACAAACAGCGGTTTTGATTTTAGTACCTTACAATTACAAGTCGGATTAATTTTAACACTTGAATTATTATTATTTACATTTGTATGTAACTATATATTGTTAAATATTCTTAATGGAACCACATACCTAATGTTGTATTTAGTTTGTATTTCGTGTCACACATTTAAATATCCAAGCCTGAAGAGGGGTAATGTAAGCCGAAACATGTTGCTACCAGTTAGTTAAAACGTAAGAACAATACTCATAACAGCAGTGCTTAAGGTAATAAAACAAAATGAGGCTACTTTATTATCAGGTAAATGGCTATTATACTTAACGGGAAGATTCGACACAAAATTTGTTTAGCGTGTAGTTATCAATGTGTTTAACCACAGTCGGTGTAATTTTAAAATAAGGTCCTTCTGCCGTCAGCTGTGTTCGGAATAATAATTATGGGAATTCTAAGGTCTGAACATTACACTTATAGCGAACCTGAAAAATTAGCAATTGTAACAGTTCAAATTTTTCTTTTCCCTGATCCACGTGCACAAAATTTGATTTTTAAATCGAGTAAAATTTTTGTGCCTGGTGGAAGTGGACAAAGGACCGGTACTGATTCTCGTAGTATGTTGTCTCTTTTAGATAGGGTGGCGACGGGTGTCAAATTGAAACACACGGGAAGATGAATATGTTGAATACTGAATGATATGTGGGGTACCGAATAAAATGTAAAGAAAAGCGAACGAAATTTTAAGTTTCGATCATCCATTTTTTTTCCTTTCGATTCACTTAAATTCCAACGTATTTTTTTTTGTCATTTATACAAAGCTGCTGGTATGCCGTACCTCTGCATACCACTAAAAAAAAGAACGCCGATTCACACTAAGACACAGAGCACAGTCTGAGTTATGACATGCTCAAGGCAGTGACTAAAAAAGAATGCCGTCATCTTGTATGTGACGCCATGTGCTCTGGTAGGAATTTATTGACGTTTCTGACGAAACTGCCGCCTCCTTCTTGTCATATCTTGACGATGGAGGCAGCATGATCCTCCGAAACGCTGGCAAATTTCCATCATATTGCATGGAATCACATGCCACAAGACAAAGTTCTTTGCCATTTTTCCACACATCCGTAAATTCGAATAATTAGAAACTGTCAACAAATTGAATAAGGTACAGATAAACTCATGTGATGAAGTCGATGATTTTAAAAATGAGTAGAAAGCACTGACACACCATTAACAATTTTACATTTTTCATTCCGTGCATTATGATTCATTTGTTACAACATATACCAACCAACGCACACACTTCGTTCGAATTACAATAATGTTTTAACACGTCAACTCCGAAACACGTAAGAGTTGACATATTAAAATATTATTGTAATTCTAACGAATTTGTTGGTTTACACTGTAACAACTACACCATTAAATGTTTGTCACATGTAGCTAAGAAGCCTCTTATCAAAACGGAAAACAAAACACCTCCAATCAAACACATCACCACAAAAACACTGAACGTGCCCCATTCTACACAACTCCGTGATTCACTGATACCACAAACTTATTGCAGAAAGCCATGCAACCCACCTTGCGAGCCGGTCATTCACGTCAGCTCCATGCTTCTCGATTCCACGCAGCAGCGCTTCGCGTAGCTCCAACTCCGCGGCAGACTGAATACAACAAACCAATCGAACGTTCTACACACACGCTGGGAGCAAACACTAATGACGTTACGATAGCACCAGCCTTGCTGGACCTACGTCACTCGTGGGTCTCTCCGTGCTGATAGCCACACACACACACGGTATGTGTCCGCGTCTGTGAACCCTTGCTCAGTCTGCCACTTTCAAGAGGCAATCGGTTGTAGCCTTTTTTATCCTTTTCTTTGGCCTTATGAAAGTCACATTCATCAGATGCGCCAGCGCAAAGACGGCAACGCCACATAGCGGTTATACACTGCAACTACTGTGAAAAACTAAACGTAATGCGCATGCTCCACCCCTCAATAATCGATTCCCATATCACAACCACACGCATCGTCTCGGTACTTGCATTCTGCCGGGACTCGACAACGACGCAGTTAATAAAGTGGTACAATGCACCCTGTTTGTGGTAGCTCATCTGTTTAATGGGTCATTTCATTACTTTTTGGTGATAATGGAGGCCATTAATATGTGTGCATTAATGTAACATTTTACAAGATAAGAAAAGAGTTAATAATCGACATCCGAATCCGCTGTCATCTTGAAAACTGCATACGTATAGCAGGACTCTGATTTTAGAGAGTTACCAGATGGTTAAATAGAGTGTTTTTTAGCAGTGGAGATTATGAAGACGATAACTCACTATTTTGTAAACACAATACCAACGATAACAGTCTATGAAGAAGACAAACTTTCGGGATATGGCGCTGTGTAGCTAGCTGGATAGGTACCAAGGCTTCGGAGAGACCCACTACATCCACTTTCAGGGTAAAAGATGAACGTGTTGATATTTACCCACCAAACTACACAGCGTCTCATGTCAGAAGACTGCAATTTTTATATTAGCCGGCGTGATAATCTCAAACCCCACGTAACAATTGACATTCATTTAAAATGTCTGGCTAGGTGCTTACAGCAAAGCATGGTATCTTGTTTATTGTTTATTTATTTATTGGCCCTGTGTGAATTGAGAGGGTGCATGGGTTTAAAGAAGCATTCTTCTGCAGAAAATTAGTATAGTCACGCAAATTCTTAGAGTCAGTTGCCAACCTTCAATATGAATGAGATAATTCTTACTGAGGACTGAAGCCGTGTACCGTTCGTCTAATACTGCCAGTGCGGTCAACTGAAAGTGAGTTCATCTGGCTGAACGTGCAATTTGGTTGGGGAGAACGATGAGAGTACAAAGAAGTTTTGAAACTGAAGACTTGTAAATCCAAAATTCAAGTGGGGGAACAATTTTGAAACATTGGATTATGTAACTGCTGGAAGAGAACAAAGACCGTTTCAGTAAGGGGGTTTTAGTGTAAGTACAGAGATTTTTTTTTTTTTGCCTATCGTGGGGTTAGTGTTGCTGTCACAATAAATTATCTCATACAGCTTCACTGTCGGTTCGTTAGTCCCGTATTACTTTGTCCGATTTATTAATTGGTTAAGATTCAAACAAAGAAACACACTAATTTGCTGACTTCAGATTAATATTTACCTCCGAAAAGGCTTATTGAATATGTACGCTAGGTTATGCACGTTTCATGTATGTTTCTTTACAAGTAAAGGTAAATGTAAACATTCTTATTAGTAAAAAAACGGGAACGGATTACATAATTGGAAATAACATGAAACGGCTATTCCGAAGTTCGGATTTTAAAGATTATTGATTTATTATGTAACAATAACCCACCCCCTTCAAACTATGGAGAAAGTAGCTTTATTAGTCGATACTCAGAAGTCTGGTCTAGAATTAAATGCTGAGAAAACTACGTGTAGGTACACTATTATGTCTGTGAACTTAATGCAGAAGAAAGTCACAACATAGACATGGGTAGTAAATCCTCGGCAAGGGTGGAACAGTTCAAGGGTTTGAGAACAGCCCTAACAAATAAACAGTGCGATGATGAGCAAATTAGGGGCAGATTGAAATCACGAAATGCTTGATATTATTAGGGGCAGAAGCTTTTGTATTCCAGTTTCCTACAAAAAAAATTAATAAAGATTAAAATGAAACAGAACTAAAATTTTGCTTGTTGTTTTGTATGGGTGAGAAACTTGGTCTCTGTCACGTTGAGGGAGGAACATAGGCTGAGGGTGTTTGAGAATAGGGTCTTGACGAAAATATTTGGGCCTAAGAGGGACGAGGTAACAGGGGAGTGGACAAGACTGCGTAACGACTAGCTTAATGTAAATATGCAGACGAGAAGAGGAGCATACAGCGTTTTCATGGCAAACCCTGAGGGAAAGAGACCTCTTGGAAGACGTAAGAGGATGATATTAAAATCATCACCATCCTCATTATCTAGCTATCATGGAGTTGGGCAGCTTGTTGGCCCGTCCCAATCTCTCACAAGATAATAAAGATGGATTTTATAAAAGCGGTATTGGTGTATGGGTTGGATTGTTTTTGGCTTAGGATAGGGACAGGTGGCGAGATCTTGTGAATGCAGTAATGAGCCTCAGGATTCCATAAAATGTTGTGAATTTCTTGACCAGATGAGGACCTGTTAAATTCTCCACAAGATCTCTTCTTCATGGAAATATTTATTTAGTTAGTTAGTTAGTTATTTGGTTGGTTGGCTCGTTGATTTTTCATACACTGTTTTATCTTTATTTTCTTGTAGTTCAGTTCTTTTACTTACCTATAAGAGGAAATTTACCGATTTCTCTTTATTATAGTTATATTCCAAAACGAAAAACTAGATCCATTAAACTGATTTATTAATGTTAAGCCAGAGAAAGGGCCGGAGGGTCTAATTTGTGCCCGAAGTGGGAACACAATATACAACACTTTGTAAACCTGTGTGTGTGTGTGTGTGTGTGTGTGAGCAGGGTTTGTATACTGGAGCTAAAATTTTAAATAATTTATAATTACACACCCGTAATTGATGAGGTGGCTGTTTTGTTAGTTGGGTTCAACCGTTGACTGTCTTTGTTTCTACGCATTTTACATTTGTGTGTGTTGCACTCTCCTGCAAGCGAGACAAACTTGTGAATAAAAATTTCACATGCCTAGCTCCGAAGGTTCATTAATTATTGGCATCACACCGAAAACGAAGTATCGATTTAAAGTAATTACCAAGTTAAGTTTTACTTTTTACAAAAACCAATACTCTAAAAGAATCAATCAGCAAGCAGGTAAATAAGCTTTCTTTTCAGGTATTTTAGCTCGACATATTTCAATCCCAAAATAAAAAAGTGTCAGAATAAAAGAGGATGCCACGTTGTATTGTTTGCCTGAGCGAGGTAGCTGTCACGCGTGTCCAGATGGATTCAGGCTGTCCATACGATAAAACCATCATGTCCTTGGCCGCGATTAAAAGGGACATCCTGTACCTACATAGTCGAATATTTCTGTGTGTTATTTGAGGGCCCTATTAGTGATTATAATACACCAAAATTCTTCTACTTGGGTGCCACAATGTCACGGCAGAGAAGCCTGCATGCCACGATGACGCTCAGTTCTACCGACGACACCGTAGCTAGAGACAAGGTGCAGCTCTTTACTGACAGGTCGAATATGAACTATCAGAAGCAAAAACCACACAAGAGATGATACAACTACCGCAGACGCAACATCCTTTCTGGTAGAAAACCATAATGTGTCCTCTAAGAGTGCAGCCAGGCTTTCCATGAGCACAACGATAAATTGTACCAGGCCAGATTCCATTAATCACATGCTCCTCGCCAAGGTCAGAAGAGGACGGACAAATTCAACGGAGGGTGTGGAGACGTGGAAGACGTTTCAAGGACTCAGCACCTGGAAGTATTGACGATGAGGACGAAGAAGTTAAAAAATTCGGAAAATGAAAAAGATTTAGGCACACAACTCTTCTTACGTATGAGAACAAGACACTAAACAACCCTTAAGAAAGCCTCCAATTCATAGATGGCCTAATCAGAAAATTCTGGGACTTGCGCTTTGGCGGAAACCACTGAACTAAACCCACGAATTAAATTTTAAATATTTCATGACCATGCACTGATGCTTCGATGTGAGAATACAACCGACACGTGCATACAAGATACATGAATTTATTATGAACGTCGAAAGCCTCCTAATCTAATCTATCATCTTTAGTGTGCGCACAGGACAGCCAACAGTCCTGCTATTTGTTGACGAACCGTTGACACTTTTCATTCAATAGTAGCCCTCGATTCCTCCCCGAAACCTCCAATCGCATTTTGAATATGCCTGAACATGAATACAGCTGCTTTCAGTTCGGAAGAAAGAAAATTCACTTGAATGCACATTCGGTGAATGTGCGAATGTGCTGTAGGCAAAGTTGTTTTCGACCGGGAGTTTTTTTCTCCTATTTGAAACAATTTTAGATATACGACCTGACTATGTAGCTATGATGCATGTAGGTTGGAATACAGTAACAGGGCTAAGAGTGTTATTTATGTTTACATAATGGGGTAATGTTTGCACTGCTGTACACGTCTGTCGTCAGAACTACGGGCTGAGGATCGAAGTTTTGAAAGTGAAACCGTGCAGTTTGGTAGACAGACAGGAACGTTTCGAAGGAACAGTTTGCCTCCATCTACAAAGTAGGAGACAGTCAGCTTCCTATTGCAGTGAAAACCTGAAGTAGCTCTGATGTTAGTGCAACTGTGATAATCCGTCTGCTGGGTACCCGCACATGTTAACTACTAAAATGTAAAAGTTTTCACGTGGTTTTCCTTAGTAGCTGGAATCATATGTCACTATGTGTCTCAGAAAAGATCAAATATTCAAGACATGTTTCTCAGAATCAATTAAGTTTTCATTTTGTGAATAAATTTCCCGCATTTTATGAAAACAGAAAGTTCATTACAGTGCTTTAAAAATTCAAAATTTATGGCTGTCCTGAGGCAGATGAATTCAGTCCAATTCCTTCTATCTTATTCCTTTAAGATCCACTTTAATATTATCCTCCTACCTACGCTTAGGTCTTGAAAGCAACCCCTTTCTTTCATGTTTTCCCACCAAAACCCTACAAAAACTCCTATTCTCTGTAGTTGTCACATGCCCCTCCTACCTAACACTGCTTGATTTGATCAAATGACATTTTGCAAAAATTGTCCACTTCTGTACAAGTTTCTGAACAATCAATATGCTGCTCAAGGGAAATGCTAATATAAAATCAGAGGCAACTTCACACCAGAATTATTCTCAAAATTTTATTTGAAATTAAAATGTCAATGTAACTGCGCACGTGGTTTGATTTGTATATGCTTACGTGAGTTTCCTTTCTTGTAAAAATTCAATTGTTTTTTTAATATTCAACGAGAAGTAACCAATTTTCGACAGCTGGCGTGATTTGTGTGGTTGTGTAAAAAATATAAATAATTACAGATTAAATGCATCTTTATTTCCCGCAATAATAGTGTGTAAATTGAGCACAAATATTTGCTGTTCTTTCTTATCATTTGCAGGTTTACGTTTTACACTTAACTGTCACCGAGACAGATATGTGGACAAATTCTGTGTCCATTGCACGCTCCATCAACAAACAAGCATACATATGTAGATCTACACGCATTCAAGTAACCTAAAATTCTCTCCGCAGACACCAGTCTGACTCCGTTTTACGTTGTTCCTGTTTTAGTTAATAGATGGTGCTGACTGCTAAAGTTATTGTGTAGAAGTACCTAAATCCCAAACAATAACACATTCATGTATATTCTCTTTCAGACTAGCCAAATATATTCAACAACAATTTCACACAATACGATATAAATCATAAATAAGTCTTAGAAAACTCCTACATGTTTCGACACCGAGTTGCCATCCTCAGGGGGTTACAGATACGAAAGAGAATAAGCACTTATGCTGGTGTTTATACTCCTTTGTAACTCCCTGAGGATGGAAATTCGGTGCCCGAAACATATAGCAGTTTTCTAAGATTTATGTATGATTTACAATATATTTTGCACTTTTTTGGTGAATATAAACGATTATAATATAAATGTACGGAATGCGCAATATCAATGTTACGAGATTTTAAACAAACTTCCGTCCACAAGCGAAACTCCGACATCTATTCCATTACTTTTTTTAATAGAACGAGCATTGATAAATATTTTCCGAACATTTCTGCGATGACTGGAAATGTAAACATTGTCATTCGCGATAAATTTAATTTTCTTTCGTGGAATTTATGGAGACCGCTGAAATTACGTCATTAAGTGCTGTTACTCTTTGAAACGAAATTTCCGCTAAATTCTGGCTATGAATGTCATATATTTCCACAAAACTGACAAGTCACGAGTGTTTAATCAGTGCGCATATGAATTCACGCTATGAATTTATTAAATATTAAAAAGTTTACTTACCATTTAAAGTCATTTAAACATAGGATAAGATTCGGGGACGCTTTACGACTTTATGACGTAAATGGTAAAGAGGTGTTAAGCTTACACGTACAGTACACCTACAGCACCAGGAAGCGTGACAGTATCTACAACTGCAGTCAAACCGAATGAAACACGCATGTAGATCGTTTGTTGAGGACATACATGGGAAAATACGGGCTGTGTTCCCATCCCAAAGCCACGCGTTAGTAACTGTTTTTAAATATAAGTTTGGGCCTGTTGCCTACATCATTACAATAGCGCAGAAGTGTTAAAGGTAAATTTGGAGACAGCAAGCTGAGTCGAAAAGTTGGCAGCTCTGCGTGACGCTACATAGCATAATATTCAACAGAAAATGATTTGAAGATTAAGAGACCAACTTGATGTCACTTGCTATTTTATTTCACTTATTATGTACTCAACATGTTTCGGACATTAATATATCCATCATCAGGAGCTTGCGACTGTGCTGTTGAATTACCACATCGGTCGTTTTGTTCTCGGTTCGTTGTGTGTTGGAGATTTGGTGCGGC